>ENA-OURN01000073-OURN01000073.1-human-gut-metagenome-genome-assembly--contig:-NODE-73-length-48696-cov-23.4804_pt1 | contig 48696 bp, 44 predicted proteins | sample MGYA00242099_ERZ508987 | MGnify/ENA primary metagenome ERZ508987 (study PRJEB26280, sample SAMEA2531405) | human gut metagenome | biome: human gut; feature: human-associated habitat; material: faeces... | reverse complement strand
CCCCAGCCATACTTCTCCATCCAAGCCCGGTCAAAGGTGAATGTGTCATACTGCTCCGAGTTAAATATGTAACCTACTTTTGCCATAGCTATTATACACTGATTTGTAATTTGCCGACAAAGATACTTATATTCCATCAAAGTATAATCATACTCTGATAATTATTATAGTTAATTAAAGATTGATGTACTGCACTTTCTTGGATATATTATCATTTCATATCATACTATAAAGTATGAATGAGAATAAAACATAAAGTTTGATTTAGTTTGAATGAATACCCGATAAATAGTCGTAAATTCGCACTGCAAATTTCAAACAAAGTCCGAAATGGAAAGTATAAATATTATCATATCTGCGGCAAAAAGCCGATTGAGGGTGAAGTGCAAACAATCTTGCACTTCAAGTTTTCGCATATCATACTTTGAAGGTAGAAAGCATATGTCCATGTTGTCTGCCATCATACTTGCCATTCTTTTGCTGGCATCCTGTTCAAAAAATGCCAGTGAATCATCTTTCCATGATGCAAGGGAGGCATTGGATGCGCAAAAGGAGTTCCTTTCAAAGATGAAATCAGACAAGGATTTGTCTATGGAACACCTTGCCGACAAAATATCCAAATGGCGTACTTTAGAAGACTCGGTTTCTGCTTGTCTGATGCGAGACACCATCAAAAAGGCACATTCGTTTCCTCTGGAAGAATTTTCCAATGTCCATGACTCCATCCGTGACGAGTTTATGCGTATAGCAACCGCCAAGCGAAGGACATTTAAGGATGTACTTCTGTTGAAGATGAACGCCACACCTTATAAAGGTAATAAGGAAACGGACAGCCTTTCCTTGGTGGCTTCAAAGTTTTTTGAGAGTATGGACACCATACCATTATATAATGGTGACAAGACAAGGATCTTGACCACCTATCATTTCTTCTTGGAGAAGGTGAAGAAGGAAGGCATTGCCAACCAATCACAGTTCCTCGCCTTTCTGAAAACAGAGGATAGGCTGTTCAGAACATTTCTATCTCATCTATACGAGATGAGCGACGTGTCGGTTTCGCATATAACAAGTGGAATAGAAGATGTGTGCAAGATGATTGCTCAATCTTCAAGGAAAGGAAACTTACCGGCAAGGGATGCCGTGGCATATATGGCGGTTCGTACCAATCGAAGAATCATCGCCAATGCGCAGACTTGCGTTGCTAATATTAAGAGTGGAAAGGTTACTTCCGCTGAACAACGGACTGCCTATTTTTGGATGATACTGCAACCATTCCTGTCCATTGATGACTTCGGAATGGCGATGCTTTCAGAGAATCAGCGAAAGGATTTGGGGCAACTGTCAATAGATGCTTTAGGCACAATCGCCTGTCTTAGCCGTTCCTTGCAGATGGACAAGAATATGACAGACGGGTTACCAGATATGTTCATCAAGCTATACATTTCTTCATTATAAACACAATAGTTATGCTGCATAAATTTCTCAACGACTTCCTGGCACTTGCACCATTGCAGTTGCCAGAGCTTATCAACCAGGAGCGCATGGAACAGCCAATCTATGAAGACGGCTATGTCCTGCTTGACTTCAAGTTGGAAAAGCCTTGTCCTCTCGAAGAGGTGATGAACCTGTTCGAAGACCAGATGGAACTGGTCATCCTTTACCACAAGGTGACTTCCGTACATACAGAGTTCGGACAGTTCTGCTGTGCCTTCTCCAACCCTAATTTCGGGCGGATGTACAAGATGAATGCCAGTACAGATGCCAATGGAAATGTCCACTCCGTCATGGTGACAATCTATGAGTCCTTGGAGTTCATGTACGGTGACTTGTGCCACGACATGGAACTGCAAGCGAGGACAGGCTTCTTCAAGTACAAGCGTGACAAGGCGGACATGCTGATGTGTTTCATGTGACATTACGTTCCATTTATGAGCGACATGCAGCTTCAGAACATCGTGGACATCATCCACAAATGCCACACATGGATAGACGTTGGCAGTTCGTTCCATTGGAAAGACACCGCAGTTTCACGGCATGGCATGGTGCAGACCGTCTGCTGTCGGTGTATTACCCTTCGGGCCTGTCATTCCAACAATGATTATGTCCGTGGGCAAGAGTGGCATATTCCTCTGCTTGACATTGACCGAAGTGCCAAGATTCTTATGAGAAAGGATGCTGGTTTCAAGAAACGCCTTGCTTCAAATGCTTTGACAATGGCGGATGTCGAGCGACTTTTCATGGAAGTCACCTATGGAATTATTGAGTTGGAGCTATTCGAAGGTTATTGACCGTTTTACATTACAATTTGATATATGATATTCAAGATTATCTTTCTTTTCTTCCCTATGTTTCTTCTCTTGGCATCAACGATGTGCTACAGGAAGAACAATCGGATGATGCAGAGATTTTATCTCCGCATGGTGTTTTCGCATAATTTTCGAAAACTGTACACACTGCTGTTGCTGATGGCAATATTGGTGTTCAGTTTCGTGGCATATCAAGTACAGCCCAACGAGATTGGTGCTCATGTAACGGCACTGTTGGCATTGTTGCTGTTCAAGTTCTCCTATGCAGACAATCTGCTGCATAGGTTGCATGACAACAGGAAATCAAGTGCCATCGCTTTTACAGCCTCATTGGTGTTCTTGTTCACTCCCCATTTGTACACGTTGGGAGTGATGGTAGGTTTGTTCTTGGTGGCATCCATCTACTATCCGTCCTCAAAGGTCATCTTCAAGGCACAATGTCCTGACAGTGGCAGACACTTGGCGCAATGTCCTGAGGACATCGTAAACTTCTACTTTTAGTCCTATCTTGGAATATGCCACTTGGTACTGGCACATTCCACAACACTCAGTCAAAAATGAGAATCATTATTTCACAACATCAACAAGACATTTTCAATGAAACATATACCAAAGGAAAATATAAAGGTAAGCCTCTCTGTCTGCTTCTTGGCTTCTCTCCAGGACCGACATAATGAGCGGTATTCCAAGCATGAGGCATTCTGCTATCTGCTGGACAAGGCTTGTGAACACTACATGCCGAAAGCCGTAAGTAAGGAAGTGGCAGACGAATTGAAAGATTTTCAGTTTGTTACAACCAAAACTCAACTTGCGGAAGACTGGCATTGGCATCGTGCCACCGTGCGTCAGTTCCTCGAAAAATTAACGGAACATGGGCTGATACACTGCAAGGAGTTTGAAACGAAATACACCATCATCACGATGATTGGCATGAAGGACGGTAACGTTCCGACAATGCGAAATAGCATATTGGAACCAATCATCCGTTTCACAATGGACAGTTGGTTCAATGGCACTTCCACCACAGAAGAGACTGCCGTTGTCTGTGGTCAGATTGTAAAGGGTGCAGTAGCATTATCGCAAGAAAACAACTCTGCTTCTACATCATCTGACAACCAACTTTCATCTGATGATATTGCCACTTGCATGATTGGCAGACTTGTGGATTGTATGCCTCTTGTAGATGAGGAAGAACATAACAAACTTCAGTTGCGTAACGCAATCTTCAAGTTCTTCACTCGTGTTCTCAATCGAGACTGGCTCCAGTTGCTCCTTCTGATAAAGGAACTGCCCGACATCGCCAGTCATGGAATGTCTGCTTCCGTCAAATTGAACACAGCTGAAGACATGAGCCTTTTCCAATCCCTGTGTTCCGCTTATAAGGCTTGCTGTCCTACCTCAACAGTTGAGACAGCTGCCAAGCCAGTTGTAACCGCCAAGGCGGACAACCATAAGTAGAGTTCATTCTGTTCCATTATAGCTGCCTTACGGACATTCTCCTTTTAAGACCTCACGGTTCGGTACTGGCATATCGCACTCGTCGTGGCTTGCCTTTTTTAGCGCATCGGGCTTGCCCGCTGTTCACGAATTTAGGGAGTGTGGTAACTCATTACCCCTACGACCTAAAAGTCTTCGGGAGAGTGTCCGCCAAGGCAGCAAGCTGGGACACTGTTTTTACTGACACATATAAGCATATCAGAGATATGGAAAGAATAGCAAAGCAGGTTTTGAACGTCAGGGGACGTAAGGGATGCGCCGCCGCTCTCAGCCGTGAATACCAACGCAACTGGAGCGACAGGGCATGGCAGGTGGCTATTGCAAAAGGCAACTATGACCTCGGCAGACAGCATCTGAACTTCCAGATTTCCAAGGGAGGCAAGATAGCACCTATCGACAAGAGTAAGTCCATTCCACAGTTGATGGCTGAGAACTTGGCAGCTCGTGGCATCAAAGACAAGAATGAGGGGTTGGCAGAGCCACGCTTCAGAACTGTAGCGGATTTCATTTTTAGCGGTTCACAGTGGAAGATGCGAGAACTTGCCTTCGGTGAACAAAAGGTTGTATTTAAGCCTGGTGACAACAAGGAAAATTATGCAGTCAAGCGTATGCCTGAGATTGAACAATGGGCGACGGACATTTATAATTTTGTCGCAGGAAAGTATGGTGAGGAGAACATCGTTGCCTTCTATGTACACTTGGACGAGACTTCACCACACATCCATTGCGTTCTTCTGCCAATCAAGGACGGCAAGTTTGCCTTCAAAGAAATCTTCGCAGGTGCCAACAATCGGGAATATAGTCAACGTACATCGAAACTTCATGACGAGTTGGCGATGGTCAATGAGCCTTGGGGACTGGTGCGTGGAACGAGCCAAATGGAGACTCGGCAACGACACAGACCTACGGAGGAATACCGTAAACACCTGTCTGAGGAATGTTCTTCAAAGGAAGAGGAGCTGGAAAACCTTAACAAAGCTGTAAGCGGCCTTCGGGTGGAAATAGCACTGGCAGAACGTCGTGTGAAAGGTCTCTCTTCTATGGTGGAACATCTGGAAGAAGAGAAACATCAGAAGATGTTGGAGATTGACAAGTTGAAGATGCAGATTGCCAACAAGGAAGGAGATAGTTCCATCCTGTCGCAGAAGTTGGAAAAATTACAAAATGAGTTGGCTTCCGTTGATGAGAAACTGGCTGACAAGAAAGACAAGCTCGCTATAGCTGACCAGCAGTTGGATGAGTTGAACAAGGACATGGAGTTTGTCAAGGAGCGGACTGAGACGCTTCGACAGGATGCCATGCAGTTCTCTCGTGAAGCTCAGACTGGTGCTGGCACACTTATCAAGACAGCTATGTTGGAAAGCATGGTCACTGACTACCGTTCCAAGATGGCATCGTTGCCACCTGAAATCAAAGTAGCATTTGACGGTTCGCCATTGGAAACCATAGCCGAGCACACTGCCGAAGTTCTTCATTGTGCCACCTTATTATACCTTGGCTACATCGACCAAGCCACGACATTTGCCGAAGGGCAAGGTGGCGGAGGCGGTGGCAGCAACGACATGAAATGGGGGCGCAACGATGACGAGGATGACAGGCGTTGGGCGCACCGTTGCCTTGCGATGGCAAACAGGATGATGCGACCGAAAGGCAGCAAGAGCAGAAAGCGTTAATAGAAAAAATAATCGACAAATTGAAATTTATGATTAGAAAAGCAATATTTATGATGGCATTGTGCCTATGCGGACAAATGCAAGTCAATGCAGAGACTATGGATGATGGCACGGATGATTTGGTGCCGTCTGGCATAAATGAGGATATGCTCCGACAGATTGAGCCTACATACCTCAAAGAAGTGGCAGTTCCTTCTGCATGGTCTTCCAACTGGTTCGTTGGTGTATCGGGTGGCACTTCCGCTTTTGTAGGAAAACCGCATGGTAAAGGAAACTTGTTCGACAGGATGAAACCTTCCCTGGCAATAGAGGCAGGAAAATGGTTCACGCCAGAGATTGGTGGTCGGTTTTGTTTCCAAGGTTTTCAGTTCAAGGATGCCTGCAAGAATGTCCGTGATTACAAGATGATTCATGCGGATTTTCTTTGGAATGTGACCAACAGTTTTGTCAAAGACCATGCCACCACACAAAGATGGGGATTCATTCCGTATGCTGGTTGCGGTATTATCCATAACGAGGATAACGGCAAGAGTCCGTTTGTCATCAACTATGGATTGATTGGACAATATCGTTTGACAAAGCGTTTGGCGGTCAACATGGAATTGGGTAGCGCAACCACATTCCGTGACTTTGATGGTGTTGGCGCATCCAATAAGTTTGGTGACAATTTGTTTACCTTGTCTGCCGGACTGACTTTCAATATCGGGAAGGTCGGTTGGAAGAAGGTTGTAGATGCCGCTCCTTATATCAACCAGAACAAATGGCTGGCAGATTACACCAATGATTTGTTGGCTCGCAACCAAAAGTTAAGCAAAGCTCATGCGGAGGATGCCAATGCCATCGCTGAAATGAGAAAGATCTTGGAGATTGAAGGATTGCTGAAAGCCTATGCCGACCGCCTGACATATTATGCGGATAGTACGGAGTATCGCATCTACCCGAAAAATGACTACAGCGGTTTGAACTCGCTCCGTGCAAGATTGGCTCACAAGGATTGGAATGGCATGGGAAAACCAAAAACAAGCCGCTCTCTGGAGTATAGTTTCTCTGTTTCCGATTCTGTTTCTTGGAACAAATACGTTGCAGAAATGACAGGTGGAACCAAGTGCATCGGTTCGCCAGTTTTCTTCTTTTTTAAGATTGGAACCGCGCAGTTGGTTGACGTTTCACAGATGGCAAACTTGGATGAGCTTGCTCGTATAGCAAAGGCTTATCATCTCAAAATTTCCGTTGTTGGTGCTGCCGACAGTGCCACAGGAAACGATGGCATCAACAATCCTCTCAGCAAGTCAAGAGCGGATTATATCACGCAACAGCTTGTGGCAAGAGGCATTGACAAGTCCATGATAATATCAAAAAGTAAGGGCGGTATTGATAAGTATTCACCAATTGCAGTCAACCGTCATACGGCTGTCAGACTATTTGCACAGTAAATGTGTTTTACTATCATTCATACGATAAGCGATAATCTGCAAAACAATGATTATCAAAAGAAAGAGTCCGTTCGTGATGAATGGGCTCTTTCTGCTATTGGTTGTTTTGTTCTTTCTCCTGTCGCAATATCTTGTTTATGACAGTGATGACTTGCTCTTGTATATAAGCTTTGAACATCGTGTCATCCTTTATGGCAAAGTCCAACTGTTCATATACTACAGTATTGACAAAACTTCTGAGTTGTTTTAACTTGTCATTTACTGGTATCTGTCGATGGGCTTGCCAATAGAACGTAACTTCATCTTGCACTATCGCTTTCAACACCATTTTCTGTTCACGGCTGAGTTTCTTGAAAGTCTTGTTTTCTCGTTCTTCGTTGTTGCCATATAAAATAGTATCGATATATTCATCGGCATCAACGATCTCAAACTCATTGTCCCCGAAAGGCAAGTCCAAAATCTTCTTGTTGCTTTTCTTCATCTCACCCATGCACTCCTTACAGATGTGTTGGACATGACCTTTCCTCGAAAATGACTCGTTCGGCTTGTATTCACCACAAATCTTACAGTAATGTCCTTTATGCTTCTTCTTTGCCATATCTCTTATCTTATCAAGGGTTATGCAACTGTATGAGAATGCAGGATGCATCATCTTCCAAGTATTCTATACGACTTGGCAATTTGTTTTCTACTATAACAGAATCTATGCAATCCTTGGATTGATAAAATCCATCTGTACATAAAAACAACAAGTCCATGTCTGATATTTTTGTTTCTTGAATGGATATAGGGTTGCGGAAACCTCTTCCATTCACACAACGAGTCAGAAAGGTACAATTATCACCTTCCTTCTGGTGGTCTTCAGTAAGTTGATGTACACCTTTTTCTTTTTTGTAATATAGACGAACATTTCCTTGCCATGCGTAATTGGCAGTATCATCTTTTATGTATAAGACGGTAACTGCTGCTCCCATTTTGCAACAAAGAGCCTTGCATTTATCTGCAACTGCAATGTCTGCTTGTTCAAAAGCCTTTGCTAACAGCTCTCTTATATCCACAGAATTATGTTCTGCCAATATTTTATAAATACTTTGTGCAACAGTGGCAGCTGCGATCTCACCATATTGTAAGCCACCCATACCATCGGCAAGGATAGCGATGCAACTCCCATCTTGTAATTGTTTGCACAAGATAAAATCCTGGTTTGTATCACATAAGCCTTTTTGACTACAATAATTTATATCTATCATTATAAACCCCTTTCTTCTGTAGCAGAGCGAAACACTTCTGAAATGACTTGCCATGTTCTCCTTACTTGGTCATAATTCAAACCCGATTGTGAATTGAGAGTTTGGCTTATCAAATAGCTTCTCTCCTCCAACTGCAATTCCTCGTCAATTTTGTCTGCATAATATACAAGTTGGTCTCGGTTCAATAACTTTGCCAAATCGTTTGCCAGCCAATAGCCACCAGCTACATATTCGTCAAAATCTTCCCAATCATACACTTCCATATACGCTTCTCGATCCAAGTTTGCCATAAGGTAGTTGTCCAATATGAACGACATATCCTCTGCATCCTTGTTTGTGGTTAGATGTCTGTCCATCCAAGCATTGAACTTCAGCAAGAATAATCCATGCAAAGAAGCTATCTTTACAGTGAATCTGTCATCAATACTAACCGTTATAGCATCAGAAAGCACTTCGTCAAACCCTTTTACGGACATGGCAATTGTTTCTTCGGGTGGCCAATAGATGTTGTCATCTTCCTTGGCGACATATCCGTATGGAACAACATCTATCTCATAGTCACCATAATAGAAGCGTTGGTGTTTTGCCTTGTCCTTCTCGAAACCATCCGCAATCAAACTATTTTTGATTTTGTCAAATTCCTGCCAGTTTGGAACAGCTATAGCCAAATCCAAGTCTCTTGTCTTTCTACGTGATGACGTGTTCAGCATCTGCTGCATGACTATATCTCTAGCGGTGGCTCCTATGACAAAGAAGTCGTGATCCATTCTACGGAAGCTATCTGTAAGTTTCTCCAACAAATCCACAAGAAATGGATTGTTTATCTTTTCACTCGAAATCTTTAAGCTCATTCTTTAATATGCGTTGCGCAGCCTCCAAGCAGCGACTATTGCCACTACCCATCAAGTCTGCATAGATTAATATAGCAGGAACAGTTCTGTTGTCTGTTTCCCAATTCCAAAATTTGTTGTACAGATGAATTTCCCCATTTGCATCTTGCTTGACGACACCTGTTCGTATAAGATGTGCTGCAGGTATTTCCGTGTATATGTCGAAAAATCCTGGTTGTAAGTAGCCATCCGTCAAGTTTGCGGCAGGTTCTCCTCCCCATGACATGCCCTTTGGCAATGCTATGTTTTTCCACTCATTTCTATTCTCTTCTGTTCTAAATGCCATTGTGCCTACAAACAATTTGGGTTTCAATACTTCATTGTAATTGCTAACCCATAAGTCAAGCAGTTGCTTCTTGTCTTTTATTATGCGCCCGTTTTTAGTGTCACAAACAAAGCCACGTCTTGCAAGTTCATCCAAAACGTTTTTCACGCTTCCCAAAGATACACCAATTTGCTCTTTTATCTCTCGATAAGGCTTCTTTATATTATCTGCATCTTGCAACAGATAAAACACGACCTTCAATCCTGCATCTTGAAACACGGGATAGGTTTTCACCTTGGACTCTGTATTTTTCCTTCCTTGATTAAATATTTGGAAAATCAAGTTTCCTGCCTTTGTATATCTGACAAGGCAGTTTCCTGCACAGTCCAGATAGTTGATACCTCTGTTTGCCAATTCTGTTGATACCTGTGGCGTGACGTATTGCGTAACAAGCAAGATTTGCTGTTTGTCATTGTTCATAGTTTGCATAGTCGCTAATGTCGGATTTAATGTAGCCTTGGTTATGTTTTCCCTTACATGACACAAAAAATCTACATTCATGATCTTAACAATGACATCATTTTCATTGGTACAATTTCCTTTGACGGCTGTTGTTGACACAACATCCCCCACAGGAAGACTTGCTCTAAAAGCATCCAATGCTTGGTTTATTATGCTATTATTTGTCATCATTTTATATTGTTTGTTCAATATACTGGTTGTGTTCAATTTGATTGAACACTGCAAAGATAATGAACAAAGCTTAAACTAACGAACTTTTTGTTCAATATTTCATCTTGTTCAATACTATTTAACATAATGCGAAGATTGAACAGGGATATTTTCAGAAATACAATTCCCGAAAAGTGACACAAATGACAAAAAACGGGAATGCTCGAACTGTATATGCCGGTTCTAACAGATCTCTCTATTATCAAAAAGTGGTAATCATACCTGTTTTAGTCACTACACATCTCCCATACACCTTCATCCTCCCTTGTTTTTCCTTAGCAAATTTAGTTCAGCCCACCAGACCGTCAAGTACCGCCTTGCTATTGTGAGGTTATTTCATCAGCAGCCTTCCCCCAATCAAAGATTGGGGTATTCCGAAGAAATGACCTCCCAATTCCTTGCCTTGTCTGTCTCCATGCCCGAACTCTTGATTGCACGTAAAATCAATTCCCTCGATGAAGTCGTAAAGGCTTCGAGAATAGGGAAGAAAAAGAAGTTTCACAATTTAATCCGAACAGATATGAACGATATGATTAACGAAAGAGACAAGGAGTTTGCCAATGAGTTTTCACGCTTCGTGAACGGCAAGATGTGTTCCGCATCCAAGGTGGGTGCAGAGTTTGCCAATGACCACCGCTTTCTTGTAAACGAGAAGTTCAAGGTGATGATGGCTTTCATGGAGCAGTTGGCAATAAACTATCAGAAGGGCTATTATGACCTTCGCAATGAATGGGCTTGCACTTTGGCACATGCAGCCATTGAAGCCTTGCGTGAGCAGCAGCTCTACTATCCATCTTCATCAGAGTATTCACCCAATAAATAATGCAGTTATGACAAGCAGATTGATTACACCACAGTTGGCGGAGCAGTTCAAGCAATATCCGCTTTATTCACAGGACGGCAAGAAGAAGGATGCCATTTGCCAATGCGTCTTCTTCATCGGCAAAGTCCGTTGGTATGTATTGGAAGGTCAGCCGGAAGGCAATGACTTCACGCTGTTCTCTATCGTTGTCGGTCTTGCCGATACAGAATATGGCTATGCTTCCATCAAGGAAATGGAAAGTATCAGCGTGGATGTCGGACATAACCTTCCTAAGATACCGATATTGCAGGACAAGAGCTTCAAACCTTGCCCAATCGGAAACATTCCCGACGAGAGATTGCAGTCGTTTCTGTCTGACATGTATGACAGGGAAGAAGTTTAAACCATTCATCAGCCGTAGGCTTCTTGCCTATGGCTGCTAAAAATCAAACTATATGATACAGCAAAAGATAACGGAGATAGCCGAAATATTAGGATGGAGCGTTGATTTCTCCGAGCCACAAAATGGCAAGACAGATGTAAACTTCGCCAAATATACTTCCTATGGTCAAGATTTCAATTTCAGCGTGGAACTTGAAGACGATGATATGGAAGCCTTCATCGACAATATCCATGAGTATTATGAGAACTTTGATGTTGACGAGGAAGCGTACATTTGGATTGGCTCAGACGGTCACGGCAAAAATGGCGCACCTTACCACATTGCCGATATAGTCAAAGACATGGAGGAAGCCGAAGTCATGATGGCTGACCTTTATGAGGCATTCAGACAATATTATTCACAGTTGGAACTTCAAGCCGTATGACAATAGAACAATATCTTTACCGCCTATGTCGAAACATTCTCAATGAGCGTTTCGACTGGCGCAAATACCTTACCACCCGAAGCTATTTCGGCAGAGACCTTTGCGTCACTCCGCTTCATGTCTCCTATGGACAAATAGGCTATACAATCCATTTCCCTTACTCTCGTGACCCAATGCCCGAACTCGCATTTGATTGGGAAATGAACGACCTCACCATCGATGAGGAAGATTGGCAGAAATGGCTATCACCCGAAGAAGATGATGAGGAGGAAGAATAAAACTCCCAAAACGAAAAATCCAAGATGCCTACACATTATTATATATGTGCGCATCTTGGATTTTTGCATGTTTGCCACAGATTGACTCGTTACCGACGGAACGCAGACCGTGCGACTTTTTCCTCTTCTACCTCAGTCTGCTCATTATCATTTGATGATGCAGATTGCTTCATGTCCTTCGCATCCTTGTTTTCTTCCGATACTGAAGCTGCAACATCCTCACTCTGTTGCTCCTTCATTTCCAAAGACACTTCGTCTATTCTCTGCGTGAGAATGGACGTTGCCTTTTTCACATCCATCAAGGTGGTCTTGATGAAACTTGGCGTCTCCTTCAGACTGCCGAGCCACGATTTCAGATAGGCGGCACTGTCTTCCTTCAGATTCTTGGTCATGCCATACTTCTGGCACACCAACGCACTGCCCAACTCTGCAACCAGTTCCTCACGTGCATATTCATCGGAACCGAAGCCCGACTGCGGTTTGAGACGGTTCAACTGATCTTCCGCTCCTGTCGAGTGAACCATCTCATGAAACGCTGTTCCATACCACGACTCACCGTCTTTAAACTGTGCCTTCTCAGGAATGGTTATCTGGTTGCGGAAAATGGAGTAGAACGCATTGTCCTGGTGTTCGATATTGATGGGGCAAATCCATTTCTGCTCCTTGAACATCCGGTCAACAGCAGGAAACGAATACATGTCACCTTCCTTCACCAATGCCTTTTCTGGCTTGTTCTCCGCTTCCAACTTGGCATACAGTTCGGGTCTTGCCTCCTTCAAATTGGTCTGTGCCACATTGAACACCTGATACACATTCAACTTCGGATAGACATTATACTCCTTCTGCTCCTCAGCACTCATTCGCTTGTAGTCGTCATAGGGTATCTTTTCTTTTGTCTCCTTGTGTACAATGGTGAAACTTGTCAGCATCACAGGAAAACTCTTCTCTCCCTTGTTGATGCAGACCTTGGGCAACGGCTCACCATTAGCATCCGTCATCTGCTTCTTGTTACCTTGCTTGTCGGTCTGATAATTTAAGCCAACGGTACGGTTGAAGGTGCAGAACACCGGCAACTCATAGCCTTTCTTCTCACACAGCATGGTGAGCAGCAAGGCATTCATGCCGTTATATTCCCTGCCAGACAGGTTCTTCGGCCAACTCAATGTACCTTCCGTAAACCAAGGCTTTTGCCATCCGTCCTTGCTTCCCAACGACTCGATTTTCTCTATCATCATGTTGGCGAAGGTGTCCAAGGCTCTGTCCTCAGCATTCTTTCCATCGCCATTATTCTGTGGACTCTTATTATAATATGCCATACTTGCTAATTGTTAGGATGATACGGTTTCTTCTCCCACTGGTTCAACTCCGCCACCTTGCAGCCTAAGTTGAGTCTGGCGTTATACACCGAGATTTCCAACTCGCCCTTTGCCTCGATGGTGGCTTTCGATTGCAGCCATTCTTCCTTTTCTTCCGAAAACCGGACAAAGCGCACCCATGTAAAGGCAAATTCTTCTCCAATCTTCTCTGCACTGAAAGCAGAAAACATCAGGAAAGCCTTACCATTTTTGCCTTTCTTCATATCAATGTCCTTACCGACCTTGCCCTTGAACTCCATGTCGCCCACGATGCCATCCTTGCTTTCCGATACAGGTGAAAGGTTCACTTCCGATACTTTCAAGTTGAAATACAGGTTGTCATCTTTCTTCTTGAAGGTCAATACACCTTTCAACTCAATATGGTTGCCCACGACAATGCCTTCCGCATCGTCACCATCCATGATACAACTGACAATCACGGTCTTGTTGATACCACTCTTGGCTGGCACCACCACATCCATGGAATATGTCGTAAAAGGCATTCCGTCCTTCCCATTGCGAACCACTGCAGCCTTGCTGACGGTTCCGCACACACTTACGTTACATTTAATCATAGCTCAAATACTTTTTTATTCGTTTTCAATCGACCAAGATGTGGAATCTCCAAGTATCTTACTTTCTTTGCATTGTCTGACTTTGACCTTCTTGCTGTTCCAGGACTTGCTCATAGTTTTGCGATGCCTGTTGCGTCAGCACGATAGTATTCACCATTCCAGCTATGCGCATTTTCTTGGCATCATTGCTCAGGTTGGTATCACCCAACACTTGCGACAATCTACAGAACTCCGCATTGGTCAGCTCTCTCGTCACTTTGGTAGTGCCATTGTCCGCTTGCAACACAGCCTTTCCATTATCGCCAACACTCAGCACACATTCCTTCATGGTCGGTACAAGTGATTTCAAATCCACTTGTCTCTTGCTCACAGCCTCCGAGATTTGAGCTTTCTGCTCTTCCTCGCTTTTACTGTCTATTTGCACAGCGAGGGCAAGCAGACTGCTATACATGGTTGTTACCAATCCCATAATAGGATCTGCACTTGACAATCCTGTGCTTGCGTCCTCGGATGAAAGCAGTTTCTTCATCCAATCGTCAGGTGACAGACTCGTGTCCACTGTCGAACTATTTCCCTTGTATTTTGCCAACAAGTCATTGCCGTTATACAATGCTTGTTGCTTCAGATTGCCTTTCTGCGCTATCTCCGCCAAGTACGATGCAGGATCCACGTCCCTTGTCTTGCCGTCTGCCGATATGGTCTTCACCCCGAAATGCAGATGCTCACCTGTGGTTCGCGTTCCAGTATTGCCAGATACACCCAACTTCTGTCCTGCTTTTACCTCGTCACCCACCTTCACGACGATACTGTCCAAGTGCATATAGGTGGTTTGCACCTTGCTTCCATCCGATCTTGCGTATTCCACTGTCACAGACTTGCCACCGCCAGTATTGGCATTGTGGTTCACAGCTACCACCTTGCCACCATTCTCGGTTGCCAACACATCATCATGCTTGGCTCTGATGTCAATGCCCTTGTGCATCTGCTGTTTGCTTTTGTCCATAGGGTCTTGACGCATACCGAATGGAGAAGTGACAAACAAGAACTCGTCCCTTTTCACAGGGAATGAGTATTTGTCGTTGGTTGTTTGAGATGCTGTTTGCTTCTTTTCGTCATTATTGGATGTCGATACCGAAGACGATACCGTTGCTGAAGTCCTTGCATTCTGTTCTACGCCGAACTTCTTGCCCTCAGCCCTCATTTCTTGCATCACCTGTTGGTCATACTTCTGTAATCCATTAATCTCGATAATCTTTTGCAAACTGGCTGCATATCCTCCATTGGTGGCATAACCGCCTCGCTCAATGCCTTTTGTCCATCCCTTGTAATCATCGGGAGAGAGTTTGAAGCATTGGCTGTAGCGGCTGCTGTTCTTCAATATCTTGGAATGGTGCTCGTATGAGTCACCTACCGTGGCATACTTGCAGAACTTCTCATTAGGCTTGTCATCGGTATAGACAAGATAATCGCCACCGTTCTTCAACCAACTTTTCGAAGCCTTCACGCCAAAGTGGTTGTTGCCCAACTGCGACAGTTCACTCTGTCCATTACGGCTTTCTAAGATGCCTTGCGCCAAGGTGACGGAAGCAGGGATGCCATATCGCTTCATCTGCTCCATCGCCTCGGCAGCATATCTTTCTGCATATTGCTGATTCTTGCTCATGTCTTTTATATCCTCATTATTATCGTTTCATACCGCCAGAACGCTGCTGTTCCTCAGTATTTTGCTCCTCTTGCTTCTGCTTGGGTGCCTCCAACTGGTCACAGATAGCTACTCGTTCTCCTGCTCGGATAAGCTTGGGTAGATAGGTGTCCAAGGCATGATGTGGAAAGCCAGCCATGTAGGGACCAGCTTGGGTGTTTCTCTTTGTCAATGTAATCCCCAACACTTCCGCTCCTCGCTTGGCATCCTGTTCATACATCTCATAAAAATCACCTACACGAAACAGCAGCAAAGCATCTGGATGCTTGGCTTTCAACTCCTTCCATTGCTTCATGATGGGAGAGTCCTTGGTCTCTTCCTTCTGCTTACCCTTTGTTTCTTCCTTCTTTTCCACAGTAGCGTTATTATCTCTTTGAACAGTCGCATCCTTCTCTTCCCTAATATCTGTCTTTTCCTCAGAAGAAGCTTGCTTGTTCTCTTCCTCATGATATTCTTGATGCTCTTCCTCATTCTTATCGGTGGAGACTTGCGTTTCTTGCTTCACATCGGTTTCCTTAACTTGCTTCTCAGATGCAGTCTGCTCCTGCGTCTGTCCTTTCTGCAGGATGTCAGCAAACAGGGTAGCAGCAAGATGCTTTTTGTACTCGTTCTTGTCTTCGGCAATCCACATTCGTTGCCATTGGCTTGGTGATACCACACGAGGCTGCAATTTGTCTGCGCCATCAATGGTGACTGCACACAGAATGACATCGTTCTTTGCCTTGAACACGTTCACTTTCTGTATGCGGTTCATGTCCACCTCGTTGTGCTGACCGCTGCCAAACAAGTCCACCTTCAGGTCAGGCTTTGTCTCTGCCATCGCATAGTATTTCTGTGCCAGTTCCACTCTCAAACTGTCCATCGTGTCCTGCGCCTGTTTCAGCGTGGTGAAGAAGCGGTTCAGGTCTGCCTTGTCTGGATAGATGGAAAAAGCCTTCTGTCCTTCGGGCTTAATATACATCGCCCAACGCTTGTTGTCATCCTGTACCATCTGTATGCGGTCGAAGCCCACTTGCTTGCTCTGGCTCACAGCATCACTCACGTCTATCTTGGATATGTCTTCCAATTGCCAGTTCTTCAGTCTTGCAACAGTGATGTTCTTTCCTGCGAAATAACTGTCATCAGGATGGTAGCCTAATGCACCATCGGGATTGTAGAACTTGACAGACAGAAAACCTTCCTTCTGCAAGGCATGTTCAATGCGCTGCTTGCTCATGCCCGACACCTCGTTGTTTACTTCCAATGATGCTCCTGCAGGCAACACCACATCGGCACTCTTGTTTTCTTTGTCCCTTACTATCACCACAAATTTCTGTTCGCTGTCAGGATGCTTGGCTATCTCATCAGCTACAAAGTAATGCTTTGGCATCTGCGCTTGCATCTCGGTGGTCTGCTGCTCGTTCTTCAAGGATGAATATTCTATTTTCTCGCCACGCTCTGCTTTGCGAATAACGTCCAAGGCATTGTTCACATCACTCTCTATGGCATCTATCAGACATGGATTTTCCTTCAATTCGCGGTTCCAGTAGTCCACCAGTCCCATATTCTCTTTGGAAATCTTGGCTGGCATACCCATTTCCATCATCTTGATGCCCGAAGCCAGTTCCACAACCAGTTTCTCTTGCTTCACGGCATCCTCCGATGGCGCAATGCCGTTTTTCATCACCATGCCCTCCCTTGCCAGTCGCTGTTGATGTCCTGTAGCACTCACCACTTGGCGCAGCATTTCCTGCACATAATCGCTATAATGCTCAAAGTTTTCTTGCTTTGGCATATACACAGCATCTTTTTCTGTGTCATAGTGTGCCACTCCGCTTCCGTCTTTGCGCACCGCCATCAGGTTTTCCTTCATCTTCTGGATGAAGTCATTTACTTGGCTACGCAATGCCTTGTCTTCATTCGCACCGACATTCGCCTTCACCACATCTTCATATTTCTCCTTGTCTTTTAGTAGCATCATGGTCTGGTCGATGTTAAACAGCACTCGTATTTCCCGATTATGTATGCCCTTGTACTGTGTCTGATCGGTTGCCGACAATTCCTGGTAGTCCTTTCTGCTGATGATGTCTTCCGGATTATGTCGGTTCACATACTTGTTCCACGCATACCAGTTGAACGGCACACCTCTCTCATGCGCCATCACAGACTCGTCTCGCTTCTTGGCTTCACTAAATAACGTGTAAAGATTTGTAGAAAATCCGTTCTTGTCGGAGTTCAATCCCATCATGAGGGCATTGAACGGACTCACTGCCGCTCCCTTTGGGTAAAACCGTGGATATTGTTTTCCTTGCTCGTTCAGCCAGACACCCTTGTTGTCGGCTGCTTTCGACAGGGCCTCGGAAATCAGTGACACTTGACGCTCTGCCGCATTCTTCTCTTGTGGACTTTTCTCTTTCATTGTATGATTGTTTTACGTTTTCTTTTATTATCTTGAACGTTGAATAACTTCTCGCTGCTCTGCGTTTTCCATCGCCTCGTTTCTCACACTTCTCACCTCTTGCTCGCCATAGTTGCGTTCTGCCATCTGTCTCATTTGGTCACTCTTGGCAAGCACGGCATTGGCAAGGGTGTTGAGTGGTAAGGCTCCTGCTTGATATGCTCCAACCACATGCTCTGGCAGTTGGATGGTGTATGGCACTCGGTCGATGGTTGCCACCAAGCAATTGCCTTGCAGCACAGGGTTGGCCATTCGGGGATTCAACGGTTCGTCTGGATAGAACTTATATTGCACTGCTTGTGCTGTTGTATTACCATATGATACAGCATTTCCATCATTGCTTTCCCGTTTGTTTGCCAATGCTTCATGTCCTGCCTTGTTCAGCAGATTGGCACCGCCCATACCGATGAGCGTCATCTTCAGCAATGGATTTTTCACAAACATTCCTGCAAGAATGGCGGCTATTGGCATCATGTTGTCCTTCAAGCCTAATGATTGCGTCTTGCCAGTGAACAGTCCAACAAGGATGTCGGGCAACATGGCTATCACATAGCCGAGGTTATTACCGATGTCGCTGAAACCATTCAGTCCGAAGTTCTTCAACAGCCCTTCCCAACCGTTGCTGTTATCATTTTCAGGTTGGTCTTGAAGTTTTTCCTCTGATTGCGCTTGCTGTTGTTCATCAGTTTCTGTTTGTTGCGCCTCTGCCTCTTTCTTTTCTTGGATGATGCGCTCTGCCTCTGCAACCTTGGCTGCATCGTGCTTGGCTTTCTCTTCCAGATAGGCATCTTCCTTGCCGGGTGCCACTATCAGCGGTACATTCTTGTATTTCGGATCGTTCCGTTTCTCTTGCTCTTTTTGGAAAGGAAACTTAAAACTGTTATCTGTCCATGCCATAGGTGTAAATGCTTTTTGTGGGATATGTATCTTGTTATGGAGTTTGCTGTTGAGCGTCTTGACATAGCCATTGTCGGTGGCATTCACTTTCTTGGCTTGTGAGCGAAAACCAGTGAAGGTATTGCCGTTCTGTCCGAACACACCCTTGCTGATGCTCAGTTCCATCACTTGCTCTTTCCGCTGTTCTGCGTTTCCCTTCTTGGAATCGAGGATATAGCCCAATGCCATGTCGCTCCCCACCAAAGTTGCCAATGACTTCCAACTACCGATACCGCCCATAGTCACGGCATCCACTACCGAGGCGGTAGCCCTTCCAGCAAACTTCTCCGTCTTGCTTGGCTTATAGGCTTTCTCGCCACGAGCTTCTATCTCTGCTGTCAATGGTGACTTCATCAGTTCTTCTTGCAGTCCCCAGATGCTGTTTTGTGCTGCCTTTCGCAAGATGTAGTCCATCGTTGATTTGGGTGTATTGTCCTTGACGAGCTTCCCAATCATTAGGTCTTCCATCCTTTGTGCAACGTATGCGTATGCCAAATCCTCGCCACAGGCTTTCGACAAAGCGTCATATTTGCTTCGTCCAATTTCCTTCACCACGGCATTGCGCCACTCGCCAGCAAGAAGAGCCAAATCCTTCACGATGTTTTTGTCCTTCCATATCTTCTGGTTGCACATCGCCAGATAGTCCTCCGTGGTTTTGCTGTTCCATTTGCCTGTTTGCTTTAGAACAAACTCGGTGTTGTCAGCATACGGATTGGCAGAAGCAAGCACTCCTGCCAAACTGCTCTGGTATCTGCCTCTTTCCTCCAGTTGCTTGTGCGTCAAGTCATCTCGCACCTGTTTCATCACAGGTGCCAGCTTGCCGTCAAAATATCCTTGAAGGCAATACTCCAGTTCGGCAAAACGTGTCGGGTTCTTGATTGTACTCATTATAGCGTTACGTTTAGTTGACCTAATATCTGTTCTCTTGTCTGCTTGATGGCTTGGTGATACACTTCCATCTGCTTTGGAAAGTATTCCTCCAGCCAAGCGTCTTTCTCTATTCTGTCATGGATGAAGAGAATGGCTTGTTGCAGTTCTATCTCCACGGAGCATTCTCCTTCCTCTCTGTTGTTGAACCACGCCTTTGTCCACCATCTCACTCCTGCACGGTCTGGATAGACGCTCACCAACCTTGGAATGTCAAAGCTCTGCACATCGATGTCCAGTTCAGCAAGCGGGTCGATGATGCCAATCGTCCTTATGGCTTCGTCATGGAGTTTTTTTTTAGAACTTCGCTCAATGTGGACAGATAGATGCCATGCCGCAATGCCAGATAGTTCAAGAAATCCGCAATCAGCAGGTTCTGCACCTTGCAAGCCAAGGGCATGGCTCTCTGTCCGATGCCTAACGGATTGCTGATGGATGGCATAGCTTCATAGAAATAGTGTTTCGCCGCGGACAAGGTAAAGATGTTCCTTAGCGACTGCTCTGCATGTTGCGGTGTCACATACATACCTTTATACAGGTCTTCCATATACGATGGCATGAAGCGCAGCATCAATTCTTCTATCTCTTTCTGGTCTTTGTCATACTGTGTGGCTATATTCATGTCGTAGGTCTCAAACTCAGGAAAACCAGTTTTACCGGTCTGTTCCATTGCCTTCACATTGCCATATAGCATGGTCAGAAAATCAATCGGATTGATTTCCTTGCCGTCAAACTTCACCTCGAAATGCAGTCTGTCACCGCTCAATGCCACGATGTTTCCTGCCTTCACGGTTTGTCCGAAGTTCACGAACACGTTGGCAAGGTGGGCGTAGGTCACTTCATATTTGCCGTAGCGTATCACTTGGTAGATGCCGTGTGTCGCATCATTGCCAATGCCCGATACCGTTCCGCTTGCCAAGGCAGACAGCAGATAGTGATTTGCCTCAAAGTCCAGTCCGTGATGGAAGAACACGATTCCTGTTACAGGATGCTTCTGTTTGCCATAGCCAAGTGTCAGTTCCACATCCTTGCCTCGCTCCTCAAAGGGCATGCAAAAGCCGCTTTTTGATTGCAGCATCATTTCTTCTGTATATCTCATGTTGTTGTCGTTTTTATGTTTATCGTTTCATGCCGCCACTGCGTGTGGTCGTTTCTGCTTCGTTCACATTTCTTCCTTGACCGCCATCACCACTGACAATGTTCTTGATATTGGAATTGTTGCCGATGAGCATCATGCCGAGCATGGCTCCTGCTATCTTGCCAAGCCATCCGAAACGTCCGAAAGTGAGGAACGCTGCTGTTACCAGTCCTGCAAGGCTCAGTCCCGACACGTTGCCTTTCCCTAAGTTCTTGAAGAAGTTGCCGAACATCTCCAGTCCGTTGCCTCCGAAGATGCCACGGAAGAAGTTGCTCATTCCGCTCCACTTACTGTTGATGTCGCCCATGGCACCATTCACAGCATCCACAGCTTCTCCAGCCTTGTTCTTCAGTCCTTTCACGTCTTCCACAGCTTCGGATATTTTCTCCGTGGTGTCTTTTCCTACCACCACATCACTAGCTATCTCCACCATGCTCTTGTCGTTGACAAGGTTCTGCCATGCCACATATCCTGCTGCGCTGCCCACAGCGGCTGTTTTCATCGCACTTCCTGCGCCTTTTAGTGCTTGGGTGGGATGCACAGCCGTATTGCTTGCAGATTTCAGTCCTTGCTTGGCGACACTACCTGCACCTTTCAAGGCACTGCCGCCATACTTTGCTATCTTTGCCCATATACTCATAGTCGTATCTTTTTATTGTTATTTGATCTTTCCGTTTCGCTTCCATCTGTTCATGCAGTCCTTCACGATGGTTTTCTTGTCTGCCTTGTCGTGGCTACCTTCCTCTATCTCTGCCCAGATGTCCGCCATCGAGGTGTACTTCACCGCCTTGGTCAGCCGTTGCAGCTTTTTGTTCATTACCTTCAGCTTGGGGCGGATGCCGAAAACGATTTCCACTCGTTCTTTCTCGGCCATCTTGTTGCCCGACAAACATACAAGCCTGATGTCATTTACTATCTCCACGCTGCCCATAATCAACTCCCGATAGATCTTGTTGCGCTTGGCTGACAGTGCCACAGCAAGGGCATTGCTCGGATGTTTATCCAGTTGTTTGGTGAATCCTCCCAAGTTATCCACCAGTCGGTCTATCTCGTGATAGAAGCCATATACCTGTGCAGCATACACCACGATGGAGCGGAACGAGTCCAAGTAGTTGTTGAACTCTCGTTGCAGATTGGTGGTTCCTTCCACTTCCTCTTTCAACCATATATGACCAGTGGTCTGCATCAGCATCACCTTCTCCTGGTTCTTCAACTCCTTTTCAGCCTTGTCTGTATATGCGTATATCATTCCTGCCAACACAGGGTCGTTCTGGGCTTGCACCTTGCAGACGGAAAGCAACATTATGCCAAAGCAAAATATCCATGTTCTCATACTCAAATGTTTTTATATTATTATGGTGTACTGACTTTGGCAGCTCTCCGCCACCGCCCCAATGCTTGGGTGGCAATCTCACCATTACTTCTGTCTATCATCCCTGCCGTGACATTATTCCACACATCACTCATTGTATAGTAGCGGATGCTCAGATACAGTTTGTTGAGCTTCTTTTGGAAAGCAGATAGTTTGTCGTTTAATGCCCACAAGGTCTCGGAGCGGTCTGCTCCTGTCAGCATATTCTCTGTGCCACCATTCGCCACGGCATCGTTCAATAGATTGAAAACCGATACCAATTCCGTTGCCGTCTCGATATACAGGTTATTCATACTCATGCTTGCCACAATGCCCTGCGGATTATTGGCAATAGCTACCTTCAACTTGGCGAGCGTGATGAAAATCTTCACGCCATCATCATACAGATGGGTACATGCTTTCAGCGAAGAGGCATAGCCGTTCACTGATTTCAAGTAGCTGTTGTACTTCTTCTCCCATTTGTGTATCTGGTTAAACTCAGCAGCCATTGTATTCTGCAACAACGCCGTCTTGGTCTGTCCGTTGATTTGCTTTTCAATCTCACTGTTGATAAGTTCATTGCCTTCTGCCAGTGCCATCCATTCCAAGGGATTGGATGACACCAATTGTGCCTTGGCTTTCGATGCCGTTGCTATGCAGATAATTGCCATCAACCATATCTTACCTATTTGTAATCTCATAGATGCTCCTCCTGCATTTGTTGGTTTCTACTCGTTCTCTGATGGTTGTCACCAAGTTTTCCTTCATCGGTACTCCGATAATGTCAAGCCTTGGTGTCGTTCTGTCTCCAGAATATATGCTCACGGTTTTCAATCGGAATAGTTGCTGCATGAATGTCTGACTCTCATTGAAATCCACCACACGATACAGTTCCTGATAATCTACTTCCCGATGAAACACGCCATGCTCAAACACTAATTGTTCGTTACTGATGATGTACCGCATCCTGCATAGATAGACCATTCGATATGCCAAACATAGGGAAAGCAAGAGCGAGAGGACAAACACCAAAGTGGAGAGAACGGCATCATCAATACCTGCATATACAAAGCCTACGCTTATAAGCACAAGCAAGTGCAGCTCGTTGATGACGAACTGCATCCAATGGGGCTTGATGATGATGTTTCTATACCGATATGTCTGCTGCATAATTCTCCTTTTTGATAATGACACCGTGCTTTATCTGCGGAAGCCCGATGTCTGTTCCTCTTTTTCCTTCTGTTTGGCTTGCTCTTGTTGCCTCTCAGCCTCTTGCGCCTTAGCGAACTCGAAATAGTCGAAGTCTATCTCTCCTTGTTCTATCAACCGTTGGTCTCGTTTGCCAAGCAAGGCATCGTTCCAGTCTTTGTATTGTCCCAAAGGATGAAAGGCTTGCACCGTGAAGTCTGCAAATCCCATTTCCTTGGCGATTGCTTTGAAGTTCTTCACAAAGCCACGTCCTGCCTCGTCTTTGTCAAAGCCCAAATAATGGTTCGCTTGTCGGGTTTCTTCCAGCATTCCCTTTATTTGCCCCTTAGTTGGTGTGCCTCCAGTCGAGACATACACGCTCTTCACCGGGTTGATTTGGTACTCTGCCATGGCATCGTATGCACTCTCAAACCATAGAATATTTGTGGCTTCTTTCAATGGCTTACCTGTCAGGTTGGCTATCCACAATCCTTCACTGCTGTTGCTTCCTTCCGCCTTGCCCTTGTATGCCTTGCCGTCCTCTCGTCTCGGTCTGCCTCGCTCTTCCAATCCAACGATGCTGTCCGGCTTGGACGGCAAGGATAGTGGAAAGGCGAGATTGGCAAAGCTCAATCCGTCATTTCGACGCTTGGTCGCCAAGAAGAAATGCTTGTGAAAGGCGAACTGGGTCCCCATGTTGATGCCTCTTTCCTTGAAATAAGGATAGTGTTTCCGTTGAGTGTCCTTTTCCCTTGGGTTGAAACGCAAGATGTCATAGTCTGACAGGTTGAAGGGCTTGGCATCTCGCTTGGGTTCTGCCACTCTGCTTTCACGCACGTCAATGGGATTGTTCAACAGTCTGTTGCATACCACATTCACCAGTCTGTCCAATGACATCCCTGGCTTATAGTCGTCAAACAGCGTCGGATGCTCCTTGATGAAACCTATCACATTATAGTTTTTCTGTTCTGGTGGCTGAAAACAGCACTTGCCATTGCCTGTGACAATAAACTTGTCGCCTCTCACTCGCTGTCCATGACTGTCCACCTTTACATACGACGGATAGCGCAAGCCATCTCGTTTGTTCAACTGATAGCCTGCGTCCACCAGCAGCTCCTGTATGTTCAGACGCTGTAAGAAATCATTATATGTCAGTTCGTTGTTTGACATAAGCGTATTCCGTTATAGTCCTTTCCCCATGTGAGGATGCAATACTTCTTGGTTCATGGCAGCCTCAAAGTTTCTCGCCGCCACATCCATCGGTGTATCTACTCCTGGTTTGAAATAGGGGCGAGGCGGTGGAGGTGCTGCACCATGATGGTGGTCAACAATCACCACCGGACTACCATGTGGTCGGTGTAGTTCACTGCCGACTTCGGCAGCAACACCCAATCCTGCTAACAGTGCAGCTCCTATCTTGGTTCCCAAACTGGTACGGTCTTTCATATCCACCTCACCGAATATCTTGGAAAAAAGTTTCATGCGATGGTAGTCATCCACTGCCATGAACTTGTCATACTGCTTCTGCGTTATCTCGTGGCTTACTCGCTCACCGTTGATGATGGCTGTCATGCGGAACTTGCCTTCCTGCTCCGCTGGCTCCACTCGTATTTCACCGACAGTGACCTCTCTTCCGTGCTTGCCTTCACGAAACCAACCTTTGCTTTCATCCAAGTCCTGTCCATCCACGATGCCCACCTTATTGTTCATCGGTTCTTGCTGTACTTGCAATGGTTCTACTGTTGACTGCATCAGCATCCTGCCATCCAACTCCTGCTGCACCTCTGGACGCAAACCGATATGGATGCGCTCCTTGCTGTTGAGCATGTCCATCGTTATCTTGTCAGCGAAATCATCCTTGATGACATTATTCAGTATCTCCAGTCGTTTGGCTACCGACACTTGCTTGACAGAATTATTGGTCAAAGCCTTCAACTCATCGTCGGTCAAGTCATACACCATATCACTCTTGGTGCTTTCTGATTGGATGGTGAGTGTCTTTGCCTTCTCATCGATGATGATACCGTGTGAAGACAGACATTCCTGCCATTGATCGTTGGAGAAATATACGGGTGAGCTTATCAATTCCTTGTAGGGTTTGGCTGGCTCTTGACTTCTTGGACGTGTTTCTACAGGTGTCATCACGGCTTGCAGGTTTTGTAATACATCTGCTTGTGATGCTACTTGTTGCTGTCCTTTATAGTAAAAGCCATAACCTCCAGAGGTTAACTCACCAGGTTTCAGCCTTCTGTCTGGTCTTTCCGCTACCATAGGTGCTCCTGCATAGAACATCTGTCCTCCGACTCTACGTAGATGATAGCCGTCCTGCATTCTCGGTGTCCAACCCAAAAACTCAGGACTCCATCCTAATCTGCCATACTCGCCAGCGCCAATCCTATATCCATGTAGTCCCATTGCCACTCTTCCGTTAGCGTTCCTTGCATGGACAAGGTTTCTCGGCATATAGAAATCTTTGCCAATGATGCTTGTAAAGACATTGTATGCCTTCTTGTTGGCAGAATTGGTTCCCCAATCAGTCAATGCCAACATCTGTTTCTCGGTGAGGTTATAGGTCAGAAGTGGAGAGTCGTGTCCCTGTACCGCTAACTGATAACCGTCACCGTTGGCTATGATATGGGCTTGCATACCATTGCGCATCAAGATGTCACGCATCTCTGGCTGCAAGTCCATCTGTCTTGGATTCAAGTTCTTTCTTATCGCCATAGCATGATTGTATTAAGCGTTCTCTGTTTCCATTCCTTGCTCCAACAGCTCGTCCTTGTACTTCACAAACTGTTCCGCACTCTCGTTGCCGATGCACAGGGCGTGTTCCTTGCAGTATTTCTCATACTCGTTCTGCCATTCCTCACTGAAATGGTTCACGTAGTCGAGCCAACCGTATTCACCATTCTGCATCTTCTCCACGAGAATGTCTTCTGTATAATAAGGTCCTTTTCTCATTTCTTCCCTAAATTTGAAGTTTTACTTTACTTTCTTGCGACAGCCGATACATGTCTTCCGGCAGCTTTCTTCTGCTCATTCCACAATTCTTCGGTATATTCCTCCTCTGGAACATAGTCAAGATTACCGTCATCATCCATTACCCAACAACCATAGATGCCGAAGGTGTATTTGTCCCACTCTCGCTTGCCTTCCTTGCGCCACTGCTCACCATCACCGTTGGCGAAGCGGATGCCAGTGTCGCTCTTCAGGTCGATGCCTACGGTCACAGGTTCGTCTTCTACGGCAAATGTCAGTGCCTCGCCATTTTGGATGCTCTTTAGCTCCGTTCCTCCAAGACAGAGTTCGTCAGATAGCACCTGCAAGTTTCTACCAATCACAGGTGTCGGCACAGCCATCACTTGGTTGGTCTCTCCGTCAATCTGCACGAATGCCTTGACATGTGCACCATCTGGCATATCCACATCTGCCACCACAGCCTTGCCCTGCTTCAACAGTTCCTGCTGCTCCTTGGTGAATTTGTCCAATGGGGCGTACTTCAACACAGGATAGAACATCACATCCACATTTCCGTCTGCCATTCTTACCAAGGCAAATCGGGTTCTGCTCTTGATACTGTAGCCCTCGTTTACTTCCATGCTCACAGGCAACACTGGCGATGGACGACCATTGCTGATGTCCTCCAAGACATGCATCGGAAGGTCTTCTATCATCTCATGGGTGAGTCCAAACTTAGCGAGTGTCTGATACGGCACTTCACGTTCTTCAAATGAGTTTCTTTTCATATTCTGATTATATTTTGAATGATACTTTGCATATAGCCATGCAAAGATAGCCCAAGAGTAATGAATACAAGAAAGCCTACGTTCTTCTGCCCAATCTTTTCTGTTTTATTATGATTATATCATCACTTCATACTCTCAATCATACTTTAATCTTATTTTATGTTATACTTTTATAGCATCGACAATCACTCTTGATTTCTTTCCCTAACTTTGCACCATGAAATGGAAAATAGTGGCATTCTGGGTAATAAGTTGTCTGGCGGTATCAAGTGCAAAAGCACAGTTCAACACCGTCAGCAATAACGTATGCCGTTACAAAGTCAGGAAAGTGGAGGAGAAGTTTCTACTTCCTGCCAATCAACCTGTAGATTCTATACAAGCAAATCTACTTCAACAGGAAACAGACTCTGTGGATAGCAAAAAAAAACAGTGGATAAGCGGCTATCCAAGCATCACTTATCCACTGAAATCAATCAAAGTCACCAGTCCTTACGGCTATCGTCGTGACCCTATCACAGGAAAACAATCATGGCACAATGGTTTGGATCTTCGTGCGAAGAATGAACCTGCCTATTCCATGATGGAGGGTATTGTTGAAAAGATAGGGTATGACAATCGTTCTGGCAACTATGTTACATTGCGGCATGGCAATTTTTATATCTGCTATTGTCATTTGTCTTCAATCATAGTTCGTAAAGGAGAATATGTTTATCCAGGTATCATTGTTGGTGTCACTGGCAATACCGGTCGCAGTACAGGCTATCATCTCCATCTTACATGCAAGAAGGACGGCAAGAGTATCAATCCAGCCATCCTTTTCAACGCTAATAGTTCTCCGTTATAACGAAAACAGACCGACATGAACTCTTGCCCACATCGGTCTATTTCTTGGTCAAACTCACTTGCTAAAACTTAAAAAGCTTATCGTTTTGGCTTAGTTTCACTACTATATATCTATCGTCTTTCAACTCTTTTGGAAGTTTGTCGGATAAAATAGAGGCGACAAACTGCAAGTTGTGATATTCCTCAACGAATTTTGCTGTACCCAAGAGTTGGTTGCCATGTACCAATTCTTTTTTGTCATACAATCCAAAATGCAAACATGGTATATGCTCTTTGTCTGCGAATAAGATATATGCCATATCAAAGCAAACAATTTCTCCTTGCTTCTTTCCGGAACTGAAGTTTATGGTGTCGGCATCAAATCTTTCTATATTGAATTTATAGATTTCATTTTTATTCTTTGTTTCTGTTTCATACACCATACCATATTGTTCAGCATAAAGCAACTGTGATATTTTGGCAAGATAGTTGTTCAGCTTATCCAATTGAGCTTGTACCTTTTGCTTGAACCCATCACTAAACAGAGAATTGTCTATACTTTCAATCTGTTTGTTTAGAGAATCTATCCTCTCTTCTACTTTATCGATTTGATCAATCTGCTGCTTTAATGCGCCCAATCTCTCATGCTTTTGAGTAAGGTCTGCTATCAGACTTTCATAGTCTGTATAGTACGATGATTGCAACAACTTATCACTAAGAGTTTTTTCCGATGCATGCAAAGTTCTAATCTCTGAGTCCAATGCTTCTATCTTCTTCTTTAACTCAGGCAACTCACTTGCTATAAAATCTGCTTTTTTCACAAGCATACTATTATGATGCTTAAGCAAATCTTCGAAAGTGTGATGCATGGTTGGAACAAATTTCTTTGCCTGATTATATACTGTTTTTAATGTGTCTGCATCGATATTCGACTTGTTGCTAAGAATCTCCTCTTTGGCTTCTTCCATTATATCATGGCGCAACTTCAATGAATTAAGTTGAGAAGAAAGTACTGTTATTTTATATTTCAAGTCAGATAACTCAGCCATGTCGTTGTCAAAGTCAGGATTTAAATGCATCTGTTTCTTGATATGCTCCAATTCTTCTATTTCTGATTTGACAATACCTAATTCTGAAGCCAAAGCATTACGGCTTTTTTCTTTTACGAGTTTCTTTCTGAAACTTTCTTCTGTTTTCTGCTTCTGAAGTAATTGTTGACGTTCTTCCGCATCAGTATAGTTCAACCCCAACATATATAGGTGCAGAGTTTCATAAACAGCATCAGAAGTTGTACCTTCAAGCCAATGCAAGGTATGATTGACTGCAGCATTTGTATATCTTACATTATGCGCAACCAATTGTCTAAATGTTGGTTTGTTGGTCTCTACGCCCATGATAGCATACTGAAGAGCTTTCTTAAATTCATTTTCGTTTGAATAATTCTCTCCGTTTATTTCTTGAATTGCGTTCTTGCGTGAGAGAAAATTTCTTCTTATGCGAACTTCTTTGGCTGTGGTAGTCCAGTCACTAACCAAAATTAAAGTTATCACCACTTCCTTCTCTGTCAAGAATGTCTTTACTTCCTCATTGACGACACGCCTATCTTCAGGACTTATATATACCGTTCGCGCTTCCTTACCCAAACAGATGTCAATAAGTCTGAGTATGGTTGTTTTGCCAACGTTATTTCCAGTCTCTGTATTTGTGTCTGGGGTTTCGTCGACAATCAAATTAAGACCTTGATGAAAGTCTAACCTTCTGATAAAACCTTCTTTTGATTCTATGATAAGTGATTTTATGAACATAGCTCAACCTCCCCATTTTTAACAATGACACAATCTATTAAGTAAAGCCAATCTATACAGAGTTGCAAGATAGCAAAACTCATTCTATACTGTTCTCGAAGACGACAATACAAGTCCACGACAGAAATTTTCTTTTCTGTCTGCAGCACCTTTAGTACAATAGCACCATTGTAATAGATGCAATCTTCTGGTCTCATATTATCCGGTAGAAGCATAACTATATCGGCTTTTCAAATATTTTACATTCCATAAATGCGTGCACCATCAACATTTCAACACACATTTCCAATAGTTCTTGTGATAAATTATTATTTTTATTACCTATTTGATTGATGATTTCATTTTTAATTGCAATGAATAAAGCATCGCCACTTGCCTGTGATTTCAAACTTACATACATTCTATGCAATTTCTGCAGCACAGCCATACTTTTGTTTTTTCCTTGCCTAGCATATTCGCTGTAGATTTTCTGCACATTGACATAAAAAATTTTATATTGGTCTATGGCGTCTTTTGCATATATAGACAAGTTATTGAATTTTATTTTTGCCTCTATTTCAAATTCAGTCATATCAAAATCACATTCGTTTAAATCATCTTCTGCTAACTGACTAATGATGTAGTTCAGCCCAGAAGTTAACTGTGTAGTATCGGGAACATCATTTTGAATATTGTTTTTTATGAACATTGCTATTGTATCGATGTCCGCTATATCCGGCATACCCTTTATTTTGTTCGCAATGAAGTGAATGTCCAAAATGTCTGTTTTCGGATTAAATACGACCTCATGAGGAGGAGCGTATTCATATTCTCGCTGCTTTTTTGCGTCGAGAACTATAGGAACAAAATAAAAATGATAGCCAGTATATTTCTCAGAAATCTCTTCCAAAGAATGGTCGATTTTCCTTTTGGTGCATGAACCTGTCACTTGTACCAATATGTGATTGGAATCATCTACCAAATCTATTCCAGGCGCATTTTGTTGCGAACTATTAGCATTGCGAAGGTTCCAACCATATACAAGATTCAAAAGACCAACATAGAAGTCTTCTGATATGACATGCAAATCCAACAGGTTTAGCAAACCACGTAATTCTACACAGCTTGCTAAACCTGACAGTCTGTTCACAATATCATTTATATATGTTTGTCTTTGTAACATCGCCATAATTTATACTTAAATAATCTGCAAATATAAAGGTTTTCTTTGATAAACAAGTCTTGCCTCCTTGCTTTTTAAGGTTATTTGTGTTAATATGTCAAATAAATATGTAAGCAAAGAAAATAAACGTAAAACAGACCGGCATGAATCTCGTTCACATCGGTCTGTTTTTGCCACTACCACCTACTTCTTTTACGTGTTTTTATCACAATTGGTGTGTAAGGAAATCCTTCTTGGGTCATTTTCAAGCCCTCGCCATCAAATTGAGTAATTTGGATCTCTGTATCATCCTTGATGAGTTCACTTTCATAATAGCATGCCAATACAGAAAAATAAGTGAAGTCATCTGTTCTTCTGCATATTTTGTACCACTGATCTGGCTCACTTTTCTCTATCAGATACGTATTATTGATGACACAGATGTTGTCATCTGCCACAATTTCCCATTGCCTTAATGGTCTGTTCATGAGTCTCTGGATGTTTCTTACATAGCACCAGTCGCCTTCTTTCAATATGTTCAGATAACCACGCTTGAACAGGACTGGTCTTGTATAATGTTTCCTGTGTGTGATAGGGTCAACCCAAAAGCTTTCATTACTCTGTGCATCATCCACATGCCAAATGCCGTCTTTCTCGATTCTTAGATTATCTTTCGCTGTTCCAAGATATTTCTTGATAGGATAGAAGTTATCGACAGGATAATATTCATAAAGTTTATAAGAATTCTTAAGCTTTTCTAAGCCTTCCTTCCTTTCTTCTTTGTCTTTTTTTGAAAACTCAGCCAACTCCTCACGAGAGTCAACTTTCTCCAGTTGACTGCCGATGTTCTTCTGTACAAAATATTGTTCGTTCTCATCAACATACAGTCGTGCGTTGCCTTCTCCTTCTTTGTACATATACACCTTGTTAGGCTCGTTCCAAGGAATAAACCTATGCTTCCAGCTTAGTCCTGTTCCTACTTGTAGTTCCAAGGTTTTCACCGTCAGATAGGTCTTTTCATCAATATACTTCGATAGGATGCGAGGGTACAACTTTTTGCCATCCTCTGTACTGAAATCGATGCCCATCAGCTTCACACTTTGTGGCTTATTGGCAAACCACAACCTGTTCCGCAAGTCAATCCATTCCTTCCTACCTACTTTCTTTCTTATGTAGCAATAGGCAAAGCCATCATTGGTCACTTCTATCTTCTTATATATGCAATCCAATATCACATTGCCGTCATTGTCTTTAATGCCCAACAACCCTTTGTCGTTCTCCATCAGGCTATAGCCATAGGTGTCCATAACCATCTGCTGTTGACGCTCATGATTGATGATTTTCATCATCTCCTCATCACCATCCATCACCAGGTCCATCCTACAGTTGTGACTATTGACTTGCATACACGTTTCTTGCAGGACATCTTCCAGAGAAGTACGTCCTTCAAACATACTCTGCCAATCTCTATCCACAGATGGCAATCCGAACCGCTTATAAAGTCCCACATTGTCCAGTATCATGCAGTATTCCTTACCCTCTGCTACTCGCAGTCCTCGTCCTACCATCTGCATATACTTTGCCAATGACAGCGTAGGTCTTGCCAGTTGGATAAACTCCACATCAGGACAGTCGAAGCCTTCTGAGAATAAATCAACGCTCACCAGTACCTCAATCTCCTCGGAAGCATTTGAAGCAGATTTTATGTAAGAGGATAGCGAGGAAGATTTGAACCGTTCTATCATGTCTTTTCGTTCAGCAAGCGGAGTCTTGCTCGAAATCGCAACTGCCTTGATGCCATTCTCCCGATAGTACTCTGCAATATGCTCTGCATGCTGAATACTTATGGCATACACGATGCCTTTCTTTCCTGGTACATACTGCTTGATGGTTAAACAAAGTCTTTCGAGTGACGGTCTTACATCCATAACCTTGTTCAACTCCTTCTGCTGATAGTCACCATCAACTCCTCGCTTCTGCAACGAATCAATAAGTAGTTGGTCGGCACTGTCTGGCTTGATGGAGTAATAATCATACAGACTCAACCGCCCTTCGGCAATAAACCGTTCCATGTTCCAAGAACATAACAGCATCTCAAACAAATCCGTGAACCCTTTGCCGTTCATTCTGTATGGTGTAGCCGTCAATCCCAATTTCTTCGCTTTCGGATAGGTGTTCATCACCTCAGCGTAAGTCTCTGCCAACGCATGATGCGCCTCGTCAATCACAATCAGACTCGGCTTTTCCTTTATCTCCCGATAGTGTCTTGACAACCATTGTATGGATGTCACTTGGATTTTCTCTGAATCCAAGTCAGGAAAGAATCTTGCAAGCGTGTCTTTGATTTGTGATACGAGTTCTCTGCGATGAGCAACCACCCATACGTACTTCTTCAAGTACATCTCCACAATGGCTGCAAGCACATGGGTTTTCCCTGTTCCAGTCGGCATTTGTACCATCACAGAGTCATGATGTCTAAATGCCTCCTGTACTCTCTTCACCATGTCCTCCTGATAATCAAAAAGCTGAATATCCTTCGTCATTTCAGTTTGATTGCCTGTGTTTTTCCAGTGATGTTTGTTACCATAGCGATACCGTTGTCATGAATCTCCACCTTCTCATATTTGGCATCAACAATCACTTTTCCTTTTAATGTCATAACGCCCCAATGTCTGGGAATCTCTTCAAAGGCACAATAGGCACCAACTGGTTGCGCTATACTGTGGTAGAGGGGTGGCACGATAACTTTACCATCTACCTTCACACCCCATTTCTTTCCAGCTTGATACAATTCCACATGCCCAGCCTCTAACTTCTCATGCAAAAGAAGCAACTCGTTTGCTTCCATTTTCTTCTTTTGCAACATTGCCTCATGAAAATATTTTTTGCCAAGGCGAGGCATCACAACTTTCAAATCTTCATTCTCATTCTTGGGGTTATTACACCCTATATAGGTCTTCTTCAAATTTGAATCCACCAAGTAGTAGTCCTGCTTATTGTCCATAACAACTATACCATCACCACAAAGATTGGCACACCGCCAATATACATGCTCATAATCATTACGCAAAAAGCACACATCCTTACTCTCCGTATAATCCTTACGCATCAGACCGTCACCACCTTCATAATAGTACCATACTTGGCAACCACTGCCTACGGAAAAATCATTGTGGAATATCAAGTAATACCCACGATTCAACAGGTCATTTTGTAAAGGACGATAAGGTAAAGCAAAGTTCTCGTAGGTACGAGACCTGAAGAGGCCATTATATACGACAAACTCCCATTCATTTATGGTGATTACCTCGGGAGCATCCTTCGCGTGAATGTCCTCGTCGATGAGAACTCTCGCCAAGAGGTCGTAATAACATACTGTTTTTCTTCGAGGTCGATAGGACAAGATATTCCCTCGCAAGAACTTCATATCATAATAGTTGCCAGGCTCCAGAACCTGTTCGCCTTGTCTGTTTACCACCGTCATCTTTCCGTCAGGCAGCTTGACAATGGCAAAATCATCATTGCAATCAACAAACTCCCGATACTGCAACGCCTGCATCAGTTCCTCATGGCTCATCACTATCATCATTTCCGAATCTTGACCAACAGGCATCGTTTCTTGCTTTCCATACATCAAGAAGAAATCTCTTTCTTTCGGAGTCTCCTTCTTTCTGCTGTATTTCAATCTTCCTTCAAATGTAGCCTTCCAGTTCCACACTTGCGATGGCAACCCGAATACCCGATACAATCCCACGTTATCAATAATCACACAGTTCTTCTTCCCCTTGGCAACACGCAGTCCACGTCCCACCATCTGCAGATACTTGGCAAGCGAGAGTGTAGGACGAGCCAACTGCACAAACTCCACATCCGGGCAGTCGAAGCCCTCCGAGAAAATATCAACATTCACCAGCACTTGGATATCGCCTTTCTTGAAGGTTTCAATATCTTGTTGTCTTTCCATGGCAGGAGTCTTCGAGTCAATGGCAACCGCCTTGATGCCATGCTCTTGATACAGTTCCATAATTTTCTTTGCATGAGATATGTTGATAGCATACACTATGCCCTTTCTATCTTTGCCATACTCCTCAAAGCTTTGGTAAAGCCTTTCGATGGAAGGTCTCTTGTTCAGCAGCATATCCATTTCCTTGTTCTGGTAGTCACCATCTGCCCCTCGCTTTTGCAAGGAGTTGATGAGCCGTTGCGTCACACCATCCGACTTGATGCTCACGAAATCGTATGTCGCCAATCTTCCCTTGCTGATAAATTCAGGAACACCCCATGACTGTACCAACACATCAAACAAATCCGTGAATCCCTTACCATTCAATCGGCAAGGCGTTGCCGTCAGTCCCAGGAACTTGGCTTTCGGGAATCTCTCCCACATTTCCTTATAGGTCTTGGCGAGTGCATGGTGCGCCTCGTCAATCACTATCATCCCAGGTTCCTCCTCAATCTCATTATAATGCCGAGCCAACCATTGTATTGACATGGCTTTTACAGAGACCAATAGTGTCTTGTTTTTTGACGAAGAGTAAGAATAGAACTTCTTTATGGTTTCCTCTATTTGCGAAACCAATTCTTTACGGTGTGCAACAATCCAAACCTTCGTGTTTGGATTATCTTCCACAAAAGAGTCTATGACTGCTGTTAACAGGTATGTCTTACCTGTTCCCGTTGGCATTTGTGCCATCACGGACCGATGAAGGCGCAACGCCTTCTCAATCCGTTCCTTCATATCCTCTTGGTAATCAAATAGCTTGATTTTCTTCATAAAACTCCCCAAATAACAAAGTTATTTGTTTACAGTTAGAATGAAATATTGAAAACTCATCGAAAAGTTTTCTATTCATCAATAGATTTTTTTATTGGAATGACAGGATAAGAGTTATAGCTAACCTTATGATTATAATGTATTCCTGGGTCTTCTATAGCATGTGGCAACTTACCTATGATAGAGCGGTGCTCTTCCATTTGGATGTAAAGATATGATTTTTTCATCTCTAAAAGTTTATCAACAATATCTTTACGCAAAAAGAAAAACATACTGTCGTCACATATAAAACTGGTTGACACCTCTTCATTGGCGAAGATGTATGCCTGTCTTTCCATATCAAATGTCAGTTCCAGCATTTGGCATATTTCAGAAGAGAGGCAGACAATACTTTTGTTCTTAAACCTTTTTGTAGTCCATTCAGAGAAACAGTATTTAACAAGAATATTAGCATTATCTTCTGGAAAATCCATCTGTGTATCTATTTGTTTACGCCATGACAATTCCTCCAAAAAGGCATGATCATACTCTTTTGTGAATTCTGCATATTCTAAATCAACTTCATCAGGGGATATATCTTTTTGTATAAGAAGAGAATTCCATTCCATATATATATTCGCATATTTTTCACTCATCATCTGGTGACAATTTCCATAAAGTAAAATCCAGTCACCATCTCTATTTGGAAGTTTTGTCACAATTAAACAGACTTGCCAATCTGACAAATTTGCTTTAATCCAGTTGCCTAAATCTTCATTCCTTTGAGGCAGTAAAATATCTGTGAATAACTTTCTTTTTTGTGGTACTTTAGGGAATGATGGATCTATTATTACGAGAGGTGTACGAAATGTACCAACATATTCATGCCCAAGTTTACCATTCAGCAATAGCCACCCATAAAGTTCATACAATGCAGCTTGCCCATATTTAAATGCATAATTATTTTTGAGTTGTCTACGGTAGCTAACTTTTTCGTCTTCTGCGTTTTGTAACATGGCACAAACTTCTTGGTCATAACCTAAACGCTCAGCTATATTTTGCAACATACCATAAATCTGGCTAGAAGTATAATATGTCTCATGATAATAATCAGATATAAAGAGTGGTCTTATATGAGATTTGTCGTAATCATAATCAAAAACAGAAAACAACGCCCACTCTTTTTCTATTTTATCTGACCATTTCATATTTGCGTACTTATAGAGCAATTCTCTGTTTTGCAGTTGACGGAAAGTAACTTCTGCATAACTATAAAGCGTTTCCAAATCATCCAATAGTACAACATTGGTTGTGGTATGATTCTGTAAATAGTTTTCCAATATTTCGATACACCTCTTTAATGTTCCCCAATCTTTCGAGTGCAGTCCTAAACCTGTAACAACAGATATAACTGCTTCACGGACAAAAGGGTCACATGTATTGAGCAATAAAGAGCAAATGTGCAAACCTTCATCGTTATTTTTCTTTATTATCAAAAATGCTTGTTTGCAAAATTTCTCTCTATATTCCATATCAGTGATGCCGCACATTAGTAATGCAAATGCCAGCAAATCAGCATTTTTGTATTTATTTGAAACATATCGGTCATGCAATATGGAATATGCTTCTTGCATAACATCATAAGTTGCAAACTTACTGTTCCAATATTGATCCAAGATACTTCCATCCTGTTTCGTAAAAAAAGGAAGAAATGAAGAAATGTAAGCTATATTATAAGTACATACCTTTTCATACAAAGCATCAAATATGTGTTCTTTTATTTTTATTCCACATTCAATTCCTGTCAATATGTTGATAAATGATTTTCGTCCTTTATCATAAGTAAGAAATATATCCAAATTATCTATAGCAGCATTTATGACTTCTGGATTTGGCATAATCTCGAACCATTCTTTGTGATAATGCATAGGTACGAGGTAGAAAAGACTTTTTGTTATATCTTCTGCCAGTGTATGACGTTTGTTTCCAAAGAACTTACCTTTATTACTATCTATAAACGATTTTAAATCTTCCTCCTTACCACACCTATGCAGTATACTTTTTGCTATGTGAAAACCTGCAACCATATCATAAGTGTACTGTACTTGTTCTTCACCATTGTTTTTTTCAAAAGTAAAGCACAAGCCTTCGTTTATTAGGTCGTAAACTTTGTCTTCAAATATTTGTGCAAACTGATTGTAAAAATCAAAATAGCGAGTATCGTTTTCAAAAAGAATATAAGATGCCTTGTAGAGATTCTCTTCTAATTTATGCTTCGCCAGTTTGTCTACCTTACCTTTATGCATGGCTATATTTGATAATAGTTGATTACTATAATCATCCATACACGAAACTAAAGAATAGTTGTTGACGACGATATTACTTCTGTTTTTATTTGTAACGCAGAAGATTTTAAGTAACAAGGGATTTTCAAAAGCTCCAAAATCTTCAACTGTAGCATTTCGTATTTCATATTTACTGAAATATTTATCCACCGTTACTTCCAAATTCTCCTTTACCAATCCATTTAGTAATATATGGTTATCCACCTCAGTATAATTATCCACCCCATATATAGCTTGTAAGTAATCTGTCTTATCACGGCAGGTTGTTACAAGAAGTAAATGAGAATGCTTATTCAACAGGACTTTTAACGCAGGTAGCTCTTCTTTCCATCTTTCCTCATTAGGCGCAGTTTCATTTAAACCATCAATGATAATAGGTAACTTACAATGATGGACTTTGGCCAAGAAATCCAAGCAATCAAACACGTCAGAAAAAGACATACTACCATTAAGGTCTAATTTTTCTAATACAAGAGATTGAAAACTATAACAATTTCGAAAAGAACTTCCCGTGAGAAACAATACAGGCTTATTTCTCTTCAGAATATTATCCGCCAGAGAACACGCTAAATGAGTCTTTCCATATCCAGGCTTTGCAAAGACCGAGAAATATTTTCTAGTTAACAATAAAAGGAGAGAAGACAGGTTTTCTTTAGAAAAATCCTCATCTTTAGTCAAAAGACTCTCTAAAGTTCTCGCTCTTCCTGCCAATTCTATCAGATAATTATCCAATCCTCCATATTCGTCATGCTCATTAGAATATATTTTTTGGAATTCTTCATTGATAATTTGAACACGACTTTGTCTATTATTACGATATTCATCGATCAGAGATAGCAACTCTCCTGATTTCGATATAATATTGTCCCTGTTATTATATAGAGAGTATATCTTATCTATAAGCTGATAACGTAGTTTAAAATCTTCTTGGTAATAATTAATAAAACGGTCTGATAATTTACTGTATCCCCAACCTTCAGTATTAAAAATAGGTTGCTTCCTATCATTATCAGCATGTTTCTTCAATCGACTAATAAAATCCTTAATTTTATTATTGGCAATATTGTCATCAACAATACTTAGCAGAGAATTTTCGAAATCACTAGCTGTATGAAGATCTACATCATATTTACGTTTAAGTACTTCCAACGTGATGCGTGAAATCTCACAGAGTTGATTTAGACTAAAAAACTTCTCGCCAAAATAGTATTTGAAAATTCCATTAAATAGGGATGAATCCTTTAAGTAAAAGTCCTCAAATATCTCTCTATGCCAGCTTGCAAAATCACAAGAACAATTGATTGTTCTCAAATCGGTAACCAATTTATCCCACTCTTTTTGTACAAAACTACCTGGTGTACAAACTATCCATAGTTTTAAATTGGGACGATATGACATTGAAACTTCAAAACCCTTTCGAAGTTCTTTCTTGTGGTCTGCATCCAAAGGAGAATTGCTATCATCTTTTGCTCCTCTCCAATACTTGGCTTGCCATCCTAAGACATCACCTTGATTATAGGTTTTACCTCCGAAAGTTAAGGGCTTTTTTAGTTCAATATAAAACTCTGAACCTGGTGTATTATAGAAATACTCAATTTTTCCATAATCTTCAAACATACAAGAAGCAACATGGAAACAAAAGTGCTCAAACTCCAATCTCTCATCTCCATGGTTTTTCAAAAGAGCCCAATTTATAATTTCACTCATGACAAATCGTTATTTGTGGGTAATAGGGACAGTTCCCATGACATAAACTTTTATGCATACAATCCACTGTGCAGGTAGATTTGCACTTTGTCCGATAGGAGTTAAACTTATGGTTCCAAATATCATAGAAAGCAAAATCTTTCAAGCTATACGAATCCTTTCCTGCACTGAAGGAACATGGAGATACATTCATTTTGTGGTCTATGTAAACTGAAAAGAAAGCACCTTCACATGTATCGATAAATGAAGGATTTATATGCGAAAATTTTAACAACATTGGTACAAAGCAAGCATCAAAGCCAAAACGAGGTCTGGCAATTGACGTTTCGTCAACAAGAGACAAGAACGCACGAAAAGACTTGCTATCTTGAATAACATCTTTTGCATTTGCTCTACCGGCAGGTTTATAAGTCAAAAAAATAATGGCATTTATACCATTTAGCAGCTCATTATAACATCCTCGCAGAATCTTACACGCTTCTTCTAAATTATTCTTAGACAATACATAATGGATATTTGTCTTGATTCCTGCATCTATTAGAAAAGCAAGTTTCTTCTTTTCTAAATCAGCCATAGTGCTTACAGACAAAGCCACAGCGCCTATTTTCCCAGATAAGCTACCGCAAATCTTAGGAGTTAATTGCATTCCATTGGTCGTAAAGTTGGGAACTATTGAGCGTCGACAAGTTTCCACTATAATTTCTAGGAAATTTGGATGTTCAAGTGGTTCCCCACCACCTAAGGCAACTTGAAAAACATTGCCATATTGAGGATGATTCATAGAGTCTAATATGCGGCAATAATCCTCTACACTAAGAAATTCATTATTAATGCAACTATCTTTATAACAAAACGAACACCCCTTTGAACAATGATTGGATATAGATATATCTGCCAATTCTGGTACAGGGGCCCATGTCGGATTATCCTTTATTGTAGTTCCCCATCGCATCGTCATACCTGTTGTCGGGTCTGCTATAAAATGATAGTCAGCAATATGTCTTTCTAACATAATTAATACTGTTCTACTTGAGTTGCTCCAAAGCCATTCAATAAATCACTTATCTTCCTATTAAGTATAAGTTCTCCTTTTATATAGGCAAAAAGATCAGCCTCGTTCATCTTCAAAGGATCTGTATTGTCACCATTCATTTCCAAAGTTTCTTTTGAAATAGAACTTCCATCATCGGTATTAAACTGCATTAAGCAAGAATAAATCTCATGCTCGTGAAGATAACTTACCGTTCCGTTTTCTAAAAGATAATTCTTCAATGCTTCTGCGATGCGAATGGTACCTTTCATGTTTTTAAATTCTCTGAAGTTATCCAAAAAACAATTCACTATATTTAAATTCATTGTCACTATATAGCTTACAGAACTACTATTTGTAACAAAATCTGTACGTATTTTCATTATTAATTCCTTATCATTTAATGTTATTGTTGACTTTACTCCAGTCTTTATTCATCAATTCCTCGATGATGCTATGAATCTTCAAGGCATATTTCGTTCTAGGATGATTGCCATACTGTGTTCCTCTCAGAATACCTTCATAGAAGATGGTTACGATGATTTCAGTCTGTTTTCTGTACCTCATATATTCCTGTTCATCATATTTCTTGTTGTGCCAATAGTAGGAACTTGCCCAATAGCGCTTATGGTTATCCAGCATCTCCGTTGCCAGGAAACCATACTTGACGAGTGTTGCCTTCTTGGTCTTCATCAGCTCGTTCATCTTGCTGTGGAACAACAGAAAGGCATTAAACGACATTCCTGCCATGATGGCTTTCCATTCTGCACTCTTTTTCTTGACAACAGCTTGGTCTGCTTCTACCTTTGCCGTAACCTCATTCTCTTGATTCATTCGCTCTTCCAGATAGGTGGTGTCCCATTTTCGCCATATCTGTTTCTTGATATACCCATCCAGTTCCAAGGCTAACTTACCTTCTTCTGTCTCCTTGACATGGAATTTCTCTTCCAACAATGGTGTACGCATCTTCGACGTTATCAGATATACAGTTGATGTAATCCGCAGTCGCTCAGTACCGGCATCTTCTCCTGCTATCACCTTATCACCCAAGATAGAAACGGTTTTCTCCAGTTCTTCCATCTTTTCTTCAGTAAAGAATCCATATTCCTTCAACGTCCTCATCATGCCATAGATTTCAAAATACAAGGCATTACAGAATATGACAAAGTCCATGTCTTTCAGCGTTTCCGTGAAGAATAAGAAATAGGTACTGACAGGGTACATCTCCATATTCTGTGACATTTCTATTTCCTCAGGCAGTTCCACTCCCGAAGCCTTACCGTCTTCTCTCGCTGCCGATATAATCTCGCCTGTCTCAGGATTCCTGGCATCCAGATAATTGCCGAAGTCAAAGTCCTTGTATATCTCGTCGATACCAGTCAACTCCTTCAGCAATATCTTCGGCTGCTTGGCATCACTCTTCATGATTTCCTTGAACACGTCCACGCTTGCCATGCACAGATTACCCACGGCAGAGGCAAACGCCACGTTCATTAGCAGATTGCCATGCAGCAGATCATCAAACTTTTCTCCATAGATGCGCATGGAGATATACCATTCCTTTGGATTGCCTTCAAAGCCGATGGTGGAGATGTGGATGTCCTCAGCCGTATCTGTATGTTGTCCATACAGACTGCTGATGACAGGATATTTCTTCCGGAAATATTTTTTGATGATATGCTCATAGCGGTCATGACCGTTCTCTGCAAAGTTCAGCACATGCGCCCATCTGCAGCACGCCATGATATATCCATCATGGTTCAGGAAGTTCATGTTGAAGTACTGGTGCTCGTTGATCCTCACCGTCACCTCCAACTGCTTATGGGTCTTCTTGTTGAACGCAAACGTGCCTTCTGGCGGAAAATCCAAAGGCACACTGGTTGTGAACACAGGTAAAAGTATAGGTGCTTTTCTCTTCATGTTCTGTTTCATTGTTAGTGAAGTTTGTGTTGTTGATAAACGATTGCTCTATATCTCGAAGTCATTCGGCTCACGAACCACTGTCACAGGTTCACCATCAAAAGGCATCTCTGGCATCAAGCCCATCACCCTTTTCTTCATCCCTCGATAATGTTGGTATTGTCCTGCATTCTCAGCGATAAATCGACAAACATCCTGCCGCTTCTCCTCATTGTTCCATACCTTGACAGTCTCAACCAAGGCGTAATAACTATCAAAAACAAGTTTCCCGATACGTCTTTTGTATTCGCCTACCAGTTCTTGTATGTCATCACGGTTGATGAGCAGTGGTATATGTTTGCACAGCGCCATAGCGATGGCATACGCTGCATCAGGTCTGTTCTTGGCTAATATCTGCGGAATAGATTTCTTGTGCCATCGTTCCAGCAGACGTAGCAGAGCTGTGAAGTCATCATTGTCTCTTGGCTCAAAGCTTACTTCCTGTATCAGATATTTGGAGTATTCATCTTCATAGTCCACCATTAGTCCTTTCGGTATATAGTTGATTCTCGGTCGCTCCATCTTGGCACGATACCGTTGCTTCTCCATGGACCGTTTTCTCTTCTCGTCCCATTTTATGCGCAACAGCTTTTCTTCCCTTATCTGGAGTTCAATATCTCTGAACTCAGGTGTATTCATCACCTCTTCCTTCAGATGCTTCTTGATGATTTTCGTCAGATAGCGTTTCCATGCCTCCTTGTTCTCTTCGGTAACGAATGATTGACATTGCTCACCATAGAAAGTGTGCCATGTAAATGGTTCAATGTCAAGATGCCAGAGAAAGGATTTGTGTTGGGTATTGTTGGGTTCCATAATTCTTATCTATTCAAAATATCAATAGTAAATTTAGCAAAACAACGATGGTTATTCTGCATATATCTTTGATTGAAAATATCCTCTTTCACTTCCTTTTCAGACCGATGTAGGCATTTAGCAATCTGTGCAATCTGACTCCTTGAATAGTTCTTTTTAAGTTTCTCCAATCGCAATGCTTCAATTTTGTGATAATCATATCGTTCTTGTAAGTGGAAAAAATCAACATATCTGTCATAAGGGTATTTTGCAACAAAGTAAATGAAATCCTTGCGTGGGCTCGTTAAGTGTCCTAATTTTACTTTTATCCTTTTGTGAAGATCAAAAGCAAAAGACGAAGGACTAAGAAATTTCAAATCATTTAGATTCACATTTGGTAAGCCTTCACGTTTTATCCGCTCGTTACAAACTGGACATGAAGGAACGAAATTGAATAATGAAAGTGCTACAGGTGGACATTTTCCTTTTGGCAAAAAATGGTCTATATCAAATTGGCTTTTGGCTACACTTTTACCATTTTCTGTATATACATTGATATAAGCCATATCACAATAATGGCATGTATAAATCTTTAGTTCATCAGCATGCCTCTTGAAAAATGCAGAAATTTTGGAATCATATTTGTTCGTATATTTGAAAATATCCTGTAAGTCATGTAAACTTTTAGATGTAAATTTCTTTTTGGAACAAACTCGAAGAAATGCCTCATAGAATAATGCCAAATCTTCGAAATCCATAGTCAATAAGTCTGCAACTGAATTATTCAATGCTCTGATGCATCCGTATTTGCGTTTCCAATTCTTCCATTTTGATTCAAGTCCGAGTCTTTTTCTTCCCCGTTTCGTAACTTTATCTGCTAAATCAGTGGCGAAAATGCCCATATAGTCATTGACTAAAACTGCAAATTCTTTACTCCCTTTGGACGGATATTCAATTGGCTTCATTCTTTGTTGTCATAAAAATCCACTAACTCATCAAACATTTCCCTAAGCTCCTTCTGAAGATACTCTTCACCGATGATACTGGTAACATAATCGAATTTGGATCTCCATTCTTCGAACTTTTTAGCCAGTCCCATATTTATGTGCCACCCTTGTTTGTTTTCGTTTTCTCTTAGTGATTCTTGATATCTTCTATGCATGAAATAAAACTCAACAACTTCATTGATACATAATTGTGCTATATCACCTATAGTGCCTTGCAAGAAAAAAGATTCGTTCAGCAAGTCAACAATATTTGCTCCAAACGTTTGTCCTTGGCGGCTTTCACTTTCTCCTTTTTGCAGACATAGGATGTTGCTTTGTGGTATATCACTCAGCACAAATGGTGAATGAGTAACTAATGTTATATTAATGTTATAAATATTATCAAGTGGCATCGAAGTTATTGAATCCAATAATAATTTTACAAACTTACGTTGCAAATCAGGATGATAATATAGTTCGACTTCATCCATGAGCATGCATACATGGTGATATTTTAGAAATGACAAATGTTCTTTTTCTATAGAAACATCGTGTAGTGTTGAATTTAAGTTGATAAGATGATACAACACGTTTCCTAATGTATAGGCGATTTGTCTTTCCCCAGAACTTAATCCTGTAAATGGTATCAACCCAACAGATTTTGGGTTGCTCTCAAACGTCTTCTTGTCTTCACGTTTTACAATCATCAATGTAACATCTGCGATAGGTGGAGGCAACAAATCTTCCTTTTGAAATTTGAAATCCGTAGTTGGTTTATTATGTTTCTTTTCACTTTCGTAAAAGAACTTTCCTTCATTTTCCTTTATGAACACATCTATGTCGTTGGCTAAAACGACATCTGCTTGAATAGCATAATATCCTTCTGTGCCAAGAAATACTAAGAATGCTAATTGTTGCCGTAGTTTCTTGGTTCTATGAGTTTGGTCGCCAAGTAAATCATGGATGTAACGTTCTATTTGATTCTCTTGATAACAGTTACCAATCAACCATTTCCAATCTCTTTCGTAAGGTTTATACGTTTGAATAATCTTCAATGTCTTGTATGCCACATATTCCCATGCTTGTCGTTTAAAATTAGGTAAAGATTCTACATTTTCATTAAGAATGAGCCGCATCTGTTTTGCCCAAAACTTACAAATTGGATTTATCATAGAAACAAATCTTTGTTTCAGGTATTCCTTCTCGCCTTTATTCTTATTTGCAGAGAGAAGTTTTCCTAAATACAGTTCTTCGAATCCCTCATATTCATTTTCGTCCTTATATTTAAACGTGAATCCTACAACCTCATATGTATTATTGATAATTCGCAAAGGAAACTCATGAATAGTCTTTCCTTCTACATCCGTTTCCAAGACCTCATAAAACGCAAGATTTACAAGATTATTCTTTCCGAGCATATTTTCCTTGCTAGCATTGATATAGCCTTCTTCACGCATGGGATGAACTACAACAGGAGTTTGATAGCCATCATTCTTGTGAAACACCCCTTTGAGCCAAAAACAATCCTCTTTCTTCAAATGTTCTAAATCGCCATACAACCTTTTCAGTTTTGCCACAGATGTTCTTTCACTATCATAATCTCGATAATTATAAGCATAGAGAGAATAATTGCTTACAATGGTATAAAACCATTCACTTAGATAAGCATGTTTGCCTTTTTGGTATTTCAGTGGTTCATCAACTTCACCATCAAACGGCTCTTTAAGTATTTTGGCAGTGTCACAATGATTATTCTCATCTATAGTTGATATACTGACATTTCTACCTTTTACGGTAAGTATTTTTACCTCATGATCCAAATAGACGGCAACCGAAGCATACACATGTTCTATGTAATGAAGATGCTGAGCACTCGAATAATTGAATGTTTCACCCAAAATAGCAGCAGAAAGATTGTTGAGAGTCCTCAAAATCATGTCTATGATGGTACTTTTGCCTGTACCATTTTGACCAACAATGGCGCTTATACTAACTTTTACTCCATGCTCTGGTGAGTATAGCAGGAATTCAGAATCAAAAGCATCCTCTTGAATTGCCACATTAAAACCATTCTCAACATCGCCTAATATAGAAAAGCCATCATTGATATACAGCCAATCTTCACGACCATACAGGGACTTTTGCATCATTTTGGCATGGTAAATAGCATTCTCATTATTGGGAGAATACAACTTTATACCTATCAATTTGAATCCACGAGAAGCCATTACTTCATTACCATCCACCATAGAAATTGGATTCATCCAAGGGCGTTCTATATTTATCATGTCAATATCTTTTATGGGTGATGTTTGTCATATTCCGCATGCAAAACAAAGTTGCACAAGTATATAATAGCACATCTAACAAGTCGCGCCAACCTAATCGTATTGAGTTCCAATTCTTTTTTCGATATGGTCAGCTGATATTCTGTACGAGACATAGGCTCATCCTTAATAATTATTGACTTATGCTCCATATAATTGCGCAGCATTTTCAAGTCCTTTGTTTGTTCATCAACAACATACCAATCCGTTTTCATTCCATAAACATCCAACTTAATGTTATATAATCCCAATAATGGCATGTTCTGTGAATACGCCAAAATTTCCGACCGTATGTCTCCATTCTTGCAATTCCATATCTTGGCAAAGTCTATCTCATAGGATTTTAGCCTAATATCAATGTAATTTGATAAGAACATGGCAATTTTATCGAATGTAGAATAGAAATTCTTATAAGCCATTTTTAGCATCTCCATATTCATGCCATTCTCATCATTATCTATAATTGTATACAGCATTTTCCGTGTGCTGATGAAACTACCTTTAATTTCTTCAAAGCAGCTTTCATAAAGAGCTTTTTTCTCTGGAGTGTCAACTATGTCTGGAAGTTTCACATTATCATATAATGACAGCATAGAATCAGGCTCAACATCATTATAGCGATTGATTCTCAGATAATGTTGACATATCCATTTTTCGTATTCACCATCTTGGATATTATCATAATCAATTAATGGTGCATCAAAAGAAGGAGAGGGCCATGAACAAATCTGTCTGAAATGAGGTGAAAGACTATCATAAAACTGTTGGTATTTTCTTATTATCTGCTGAGCTTTTCTTACAACGAAAGGTTCTTCCTCTGTCCAAAAAGCATGCATATTAGCATAAGCAAAACCTTGATTTCTCTCCACTTCCTGTGTATTGCAAGTATCCAACATGGCCATTCTAAAGTATTGTTGAGCTTCACAGAACCTTCCTAGATGATCATAAGCATTAGCCAAGCACAAATAAGCACGGCATGATGTTCTGAAAGCAGAAAGATACAATGCAGCCCATTCTTCTCTTTTTACACGAGTAATCAAATATTGTACATTATGGTAGTAGCTTACTTCCTTATAGACATATTCGTTGCTATAGTACGTTTTACTGAAATCCAACTCTCGGGTTTTCAAAATTCCATAAGCATCACCAAGAACACAATATCCTATCAACTGATTGAACAAGTTTTCTTTTGACCATTCGATTTGTTCAATCTTTGATAATTCTGCCATGAAAGTCTCTCTATTAATGGCATTCTTATTAAACAAATCAACCAATGATGCAAACTTGTTTATCTGTTCAGTCCTTTCCGTTATTTTAGATTGTTCTATAGAATTATTCATAATGAATACTAATTATAGTCATATAATAAAGGAGGCGGCGAACCGCCTCCCCGGTGTCAAACATGAGTTTGAATCACCTGTTTGATGTACTACACAATCGACATAACATCTTGACTCGCGTTGAACACGTCAACATAATCAATTGGAACTCCGAAGTACAACTTGATAGCAATACTTGATAAATCCAAAATTGCGATTATACACGTTAGTACTCAATTTAGGGCATAACCCTCTGTATAGGCACTTTTGCAAGTACCTATACATTGAGATGTTAAAAATTTCACTTGTTTATTAACTATTGGCATGTTGCCAATCCGATATTGCCTGGCCGCAGACTGAAAAAATCTCTGCAACCGTTAAAGATGTTAACAAAAAACTTTCCAA
>ENA-OURN01000062-OURN01000062.1-human-gut-metagenome-genome-assembly--contig:-NODE-62-length-52829-cov-4.26032_pt1 | contig 52829 bp, 40 predicted proteins | sample MGYA00242099_ERZ508987 | MGnify/ENA primary metagenome ERZ508987 (study PRJEB26280, sample SAMEA2531405) | human gut metagenome | biome: human gut; feature: human-associated habitat; material: faeces... | reverse complement strand
TTATTTTATAAAGTTGTTATGCGTGCAATACAGTAGCTCTGGAAATCCGTAACACCACCTGCAGGCGGCAGTTCACAAGTTAATTTCTGGTTTAAATTGAAATATTGCTGTATAATTATAGATAGATAAAAACGAAATGGAGTAATTTCTTATGAAAAAAGAATTTAAAGAAGCAATCGAAGATTCCCCGATCATTGCAGCTATTAAGGATGATGAAGGGTTAAAAAAATGTCTCACAAGCGAAAGCCGTGTCATTTTTATTTTATATGGTGACATCTGCAATATTCCAGACATTGTTGAGACCGTGAAATCCTCTGGAAAAATTGCAATGGTTCATATTGATCTGATCGCAGGTTTAAGTTCCAAAGAGATTGCGGTCGACTTTATCCAAAAATATACCAGAGCAGATGGCATTATCACCACCAAGCCTGCTCTGATCAAACGTGCAAAAGAGCTAGGATTGTATACAATCCTTCGGCTGTTTGTCATTGATTCCATGGCTTATTCGAACATTGAACACCAGCTTCGAACCGCCAAACCTGACCTGATCGAAGTGCTTCCGGCTCTCATGCCAAAAGTACTCGCTAAGGTCTGCAAACTGTCCACTGTTCCTGTCATTGCAGGAGGACTGGTTTCCGATAAGGAAGATGTCATGGCACTGCTCCAGGCTGGCGTGGTCAGCATTTCCTCGACGAATGAGAAGATTTGGTTTTTATAAAAACTCAAAGACATTAAATTCTATCCGTGAATTTCATATCTTTTTTTGCAATGAAAAAACAGCCCTTGCGGACTGTTTTTTCGAGGAGTTTAGTTATGAAAATGTTAATCTATATAAAGGAAAATTGGCATTTTTAGTAAGCACCATTCTGAATGCTTACATCAACAAGTGCTTGTCTGTTGTTCTCTTGTTGATAATAGTAATATACAAAATAAATGTGTACGAATTATGTCGGTTTTCGAAAACATTTCTAAAATTCCAAATAAATTATTTTATAATTCGTTAATATTTTATTTGTTTCTGTTTAGATTTTTTTGTATGATCATAGTCTGCCCGGTATTTTTCCTTTTATACATAACACTTCAATTTTTTATTTATCACATCTTCCTCTGTTCCAGCAGATATTTGCTCAACTCGATCATTGCCTGATCTTCTGTGCTGTTATAAAACTGCACCGTTCCCGGTGTCACTGCATCCGAAACCAGACTATACTCTTTTAATTTATGAAGTGTCTCTCTGGCAGTTCCTGCACCACCGTCAAAAACCGCTACCCCGGAGCCGAGTACTTTCTGAATCGTCTTACGCACCAGTGGATAATGCGTGCAGCCAAGAACAACTGCATCCACTTTTCTTTCCTGGTACGGTGCAAACAGATTTTTTAAGAAATGTTCCAGTGCTTCCCCGGTAAGTTCTCCGCGCTCTACGAATTCCACAAGCCCCGGACATGGCAGTGATATGATCTCCGCCTGATCCTGAAATTTCTGCATAAGGTTATGGAACTTTTTTTCCCGCAATGTCATAGGCGTTGCCATGACAAGCACCCTTGGATTCTCTTTTACAGACACCGCCGGTTTTAATGCCGGCTCAATTCCAATGACCGGAATCTCTTTCTGATATTTTTCCCTTAAAATGTGAATCGCTGCGCTTGTCGCCGTGTTGCATGCGACAACCAGTGCTTTTACATTCCGCGACCTTAAGTACTCCGCATCTGCCAGTGTGAGTTTCCGCACTTCCTCTAAGGTCTTTGTTCCATAGGGCGCATTTTTTGAATCCCCATAAAATATAAAATTTTCATTTGGCATCAATGCCACCAATTCCCGAAGTACGCTGATTCCACCAACGCCGGAATCAAATACTCCAATTGGTCTCTGCATTTCGTCCATATTACGATTTCCTGCTTTCTTTTCTTCTATTTTGCAAACACCGCGATCTGTTCTTTCCTCGTACTGATTACTATTCCAACAAGGCACCTGCTCGAAATGTGCTTTTTACTTACCTGCTTCAGTTGTGCCTATTACCTATGATAACATTCATTCCGTCCACACAGCCCTGCTGCCCTTGTCCGTACGGCTGACAACGAGTTTACGGTCAATCTGTTCTTTCAGTTCCGTCACATGGGAGATGATCCCAACCATGCGGCTGTCACCGGCAAGTTCCGCAAGCACCTCGATCGCCTGCTGTCTTGACTGCGCATCCAGAGAACCAAATCCCTCATCGATAAACATCATATCCGGGTGGATCGCCCCGGCGCTCCGCTCCACGATATCGGACAATCCAAGTGCCATCGCAAGTGCTGCCAGAAAAGATTCCCCGCCGGACAGTGTTTTCACGTCTCGCTCGCTGTCCGTCACAAGACTGTAAACAGAAAGATCCAGTCCCTCGTTTGTCTTTCTTCCCGTGTTCGCCTCTTCCTTTAATTTAAGAATAAACTGATGATTGCTCATCGTCAAGAGCCGCTTGTTCGCTTCATGGATGATCTGTTTAAAATACTGCCTCTGGATATAAGTTTCAAAATCGATTTTTGCAGAACCGGAAAGTCTTCCGTTCGCTGTCTTAGACAGACTTTTGATGACCTGATCTTCGCTCTCCAGTTTTTTTTCCTTTTCCAGATAGACGGCACAATTCTGCAGCACTGACCTGTCATTTTCATATGCTGTGTGCAGCTCCATATACGTTTTTTCCGCCTCTTTTAATGCCTGTTTTTCTGCTTTCAGCTGCTCATTTAATTCCGTCGTATCAGTATATGTTTTTCCGCTGACCTGTTTCTCCAAAAGTTTCTGCTCACTCTGCTGTCTTAAGCACTGAGACTCATACTCTTTCTCTTCCCGCTCCAGTTTTGATCTGCTCCGCTCCGGCAGGATTGCAAGGTGGTATGTTTCTTCGGAAACAAACCCAGATTTTTCCAAAAGTTTTGCATATTCTTTTTCCGTTTTTACTGCAAGCTTTTTTGCTGTTTTCTGATTTTCTTCCTCTGCGAGTTTCTGTCCTTTTAACGTGTTCATCGCTTCTGCCAGCTCCGACACTTTTTGCCGTTTCTTCGCTATCTCCTGCTCTGCCGCCTCCAATGCTTTCTGCATTGCGGCATACTGTTTTTTTGCTTCGGCAAGAGATGGATACACAAGCTTCTCACGGATCTGTTCCGCTATTTTCTGCAGACTGACATAGTTTTGCTCTGCTTCTTTTCTCTGCTGTTTTGCAATCGTCTGTGCCAGTACAAAATCAGCTTCCTCTTTCTCGACTGCCTGCGCAAGCTTCTGCTTTTCTGTTTTCTCTGCCTCAAAAGCAGCATACGCCAGATCGCGCTTTTCTTCTGCTGCAGCCCTTGTCTTTTTTGCCTGCTCCACTTCCAGTTCTGTCACCGCATGGTCAGAAAGCTTCGCCGGATCCGGATGGACCGTTGAACCGCAGACCGGGCATGGACAGCCCGCGCTCAGATTTTCTGCCAGGATCCCCGCCTGCTCTTTTAAAAAGGCTTCATACATATGTTCATAATGCTTTGCCGACTCCGAAGCGCTGAGAGATGTCTGCTCCCAGTTTTTCTTCGTTTGCTCCACGACCTGCTCCTGCCGCTTCTGCTGTTCTTTTAATGCAGCAATCCCAGCCTTTTTCTTATGGAATGACTCCTCTGATATTTTCCCGAGGTCTTCCCACACCTTTTTGGCCTGCTGCTCCTCTGACCTTGCATTCTGCAGTGCCTCATAAGACGGGAATGACTGCTCTAACGCAAGCATTTTTTTCTGGATATCTGCCGCTTCTCTTTTCTGTTTTGCCTCCGCCTCCTGCTGCTGTGTCTTTAATGTCTCGAACATCTCCTGATCGTTCGCCAGTGTTTCTGTCATTTTTGCGATCGCCTGTGCCGACTGCTCCACTTCCTGCTGCTGTCTGAGATTCTGCTGCTCCGCCACAAGCACTTTATCTGCTTTCCGTGCATTTTCGATCTGCTGTCTGCGCTCTTTCGATTCCGCCTGCCTTGCTTCCAGCTCTTTTCCATTCTGTCTGATTTTTTCCAGAGAAACAAAAAGTTTATTGATCTCCTCATACTTTGTGATCTTTTTATTCAGTTCCTCCACATTTGCCCTGCGGAGATTCTGCTCTTTTAACGCATCCTTTAACCGTTCCCGCAAACGCTCCACAAGTTCATCCAACGGTAATTCTTCACTTTCAGGAAGCAGAATGATCCTGCTTTTCTCCTGCTCAAATGCACGGTCGTTCTCCTGGATGCGCTCATCCATCTCCATGGATTTTCTTCTAAGATTTTCCTGGATTTTCCAATAGATGTCTGTCCTGAATAATTTGGAAAAGATCATTTTCCGCTCGTCCGACTTTGTATACAGGAGTTTTAAAAAATCTCCCTGTGCGATCATCACGATCTGCGAAAACTGGTCTGCGGTAAGCCCCAGGATTTCAATAATTTTTGCATCGGTAGCATTTTTCTTTTCCGGGAAAACAGTTCCATCCGGCAGGGTGAGTTCGACACTGTGTGGCACTTTCTGCTCCCTGATCTTGCCGTTTTTCAGTGTTTTCGTAATCTTATAGTCCGGGTTTCTGCGCACGCGGTATGTCTGTCCCCGGTATAAAAATTCCAGTTCCACATAGGTTTCCGTCTCCGGCTGGGCATACTGGCTGCGCATCATGTTTCCGTTTCGCTCACCGCCGCTGGTCTGATTGTAAAGTGCGTAAGTGATCGCATCAAAAATGGTCGTTTTTCCTGCTCCGGTATCTCCGGTGATCAGAAAAATCCCCTGCTGCTGCCCGGTAAAATCAATGACATTTTTTCCCGCATACGAACCAAATGCCGACATGGTAAGCTTCAAAGGCTTCATTCTGCCACCTCCTTTTCCCCGTTTATCACAGTGCGGATCACATTGTCCTCATCCTCCGTCATCGCCCTTCCGTTCATCTCCTGAAAAAAGGTCACAAACGCATCATAAGGATCGAGGCTCTCCACTTCCTCTTCCGAAAACTCCAGAATCTTCCTTGTCCGCTCATTGTCTATTTTTATCTCCAGAATATGGTCATAGACCTGTTCTAACTTTTCTTTCGGCTGGTACGCTTCCACCTCATCTGTCAATGTAATGCTCACATAATCGTGACAGTTGTCCTCTGCCGCTGCATTTAAAATCTCATCCAGATGTCCGATCATTTTGCGCACCCTGCGCATCGGCGTAAGCGGCAGTTCTGTGATATGCGGCTCGCTTCCTTTTTCTAAAAGTTCCACCATCGTCACGGTCTTTTCATCGCCTGCCTCGCTCACGGAATACTGTAACGGTGTTCCACAGTAACGGTTCTGTACACACCCTATTTTCTGTTTTCTGTGAATGTGCCCAAGTGCTGCATAATCAAACGGTTCCAACACCGCTGTATCCACATTTTCAATTCCTCCAACCATGCGGATCTCGGAGTCTGACGTCTCCGGCTCCCTGCCCGCAGCAGTATAAAACTGATGGCTTACGAGGATATTGCGCTTTGCTGTGTCGATGTTCTCCCGCTCTATGACAAGCCGGACGGCCTCATCATAAGTCGTAATGTCACCATCGATCAGATTTCTCACATAGGAAGGCTTCACAAAAGGAAGCAGGTAAATGCATACCTCGCCGTATGCATCAAAAAAACTCACTTTTCTGATGGTCTCCTCCCGGGTAACCGGCGGCATACCTGCGATCATCACCCTGTGTTTTGCCAGAATGTCACTCGCAAAATCAATCCGTTTCGCACTGTCGTGATTCCCTGCAATGATGCAGACTGTCACTTCCGGCTCCAGATCGTTCAGTGCTGTCAGAAACTCATCAAACACTGACACTGCCTCCGCAGACGGTACCGGCGTATCATAGATATCCCCTGCAATGAGAACCGCATCCGGCTTCTCGCGTTCTGCTAACGCCACGATTTTCCCTAATATATCCCGCTGTTCTGCGATCATATTGTAATGATGCAGCTGCTTTCCAATATGCAGATCCGACAAATGAAAGAATTTCATGTTCCTCTCCTTTTGCTCTAAGCTGACGTTTCCTATTACAGAAAAAGCCACAACAGACAACTGTTTCCATTGTCTGCCATGGCAGTCTGTTATTTCAAAAATCCGTTGATGATCTGTTCCTCGGCTTCTTTTTCCGTAAGTCCAAGTGTCATAAGTTTGATCAGCTGCTCGCCTGCAATTTTGCCGATAGCTGCCTCATGAATGAGGTTTGCGTCAATATTATTGGCGGTAAGCTGTGGGCTTGCTGTCACACATCCATGATCCATAATGATCGCATCGCACTCACTGTGGCCTGCACAGGCTGCGTTTCCGTTCATAATAGAAAAGAATTCCTGTCGGGATTCTCCCTTTGCCACCGAACGTGACACCAGATTACAGCTGCAGTCTTTTCCGTTCATATCGATTGCAAAATCCGTCTTGGCATACTGTTTTCCGTGTGTCATGATCTTCTCATGCACTTCTAAGGAAGCTCCGTCTGCAAGATCTCCTTTGGTGATACGGACTGTGGAGTCGATTCCCTTGATCTGGGTTGTCTCCATCTCCATATGTGCGCCCTCTTTTAAATGCACGATGGTCTGTGGATTCATGATATTTTCACCATTTCCATCTCCCTCACCATAGTGGCGCTCAATGTATTTTACTTTTGCATTTTTCTCCAGATAAAATGTGTGGATCCCCTCATGCTTGGAAGTGTCCACGCCACAGTTGTGGATTCCGCATCCCGCAACAATCGTGACATCTGCGCCCTCCCCAATATAAAAATCATTGTATACACATTCCTGCAATCCGCTCTCGCTCAAAACGACCGGAATATGAACGCTCTCATTGACCGTTCCCGGTTTGATAATGATGTCAATTCCGTCCTTGTCCTCTTTTGTGACAATATCAATATTGGCGGTGGTGTTTCGTGCAGCCTTTTTTCCATTGGCACGGATATTATAGGCACCTTCCGGAACCTCATGAAGTCCCGCCACCTGTTCTAATAAATTTTTCTGTACTAAATCCATGTTTCTTCCTCATTCTCCTGCTGCTGTTTTCTGTCGGTCATCATCCGTTCAGCAGCTCTCTCACTACAAATCTGTTCTGCCAGTGCGGCTATGCTTTATCGATCAACGTCTGGCAGGTCTGTGCCGTATTCAGAAGTTCCGGAAGCACTTCCGCTTTGGTTCCGGTCTTGCGCACCTGTCCGTCTGCAATGACGATGATCTTGTCCGCAATGTCAAGGATCCGTTCCTGATGGGATATGATCAGAATCGTTCCGTTGATCTCATCTCTCATTTTTTCAAATACTTTGATCAGGCTGTTAAAACTCCAGAGGTCGATTCCTGCCTCTGGCTCATCAAAAATAGAAAGCTTCGTTCCCCTTGCAGTGATCATTGCGATCTCGATCCTTTTCAGCTCACCGCCGGAAAGACTTCCGTTGATCTCACGGTCAATGTATTCTCTCGCACACAGACCTACCTCCGATAAAATATCGCAGATCTCATTCACACTCATCTCTTTGCCTGCAGCGATCGTGATGAGGTCTTTTACGGTCAGCCCTTTAAAATGAACCGGCTGCTGGAATGCAAAACTGATTCCTTTTCTGGCGCGCTCTGTAATGTTCAAATCGGTGATATCCTCTCCGTCTAAAAGAATCTGCCCACTTGTCGGACGGATGATTCCTGCAATCATCTTGGCAAGTGTAGATTTTCCACCGCCGTTTGGTCCTGTGATCGCCACAAAATGATCGTCAATGGTGACACTGACATTTTTTAAAATCTCTTTATTCTCGTTGTTATCATCTACTTCATAGGTGATATTTCTTAACTCTAACATAAATCCTCCACTGTGCAGCCGATAAGCCACAGTATTTTTCGCAATTGCGATCCTGTTACTTTATAACACTTCTTGGATACTTTACCATGATGGCATTTAACATGTCCTCATCCGGCTCAAACTCATATCTTGTGATACCGTTTTCGCCCTTGCAGACTGCCTCATAAAGTTTTGCATCTGCATTGCCGGACGCAATATTTTTCACTGTAACCGATCTGTCATTCTCATACTTGTAAATGCTGCGGTCACCCTTCGGGGCAATGGTCAGCACATCATCCATACTAAGATAGGCAATTTTCTTTCTCTTTGCTTTATTCCTGATCTTCGCAAATCTCAGGTCGCCATCATAATATGTATACTCATACTCCACTTCACTGCGAAATGCAAACAGATACCAGATCACACCAAAGATGATCGTCGGCACCAGAAACATAACCGGTGATACAAACATACTAAGTACTAAACAAAGACAAGTTAAAACAAAAAATGCGATCATTCCTGCCTTATGTCCACCCGTTGTTTTTTTCGGAACAATAACTAATTTTTCCTGCATAATCATTTCCTCCAAACAAAATTTCGTAATGATAATTATATACGCTTTTTTCCCTCTGTACAACTTCTTTTTTATCATGTAAAATAAGATAATAGAAATTTTCGTATTTTTTCGTTCAGGAGGAAAAGAATGATCACATATCAGTATACCCAGAAAGACTGGACAACATTCAAAGAAGGGATCAAACGTGAGTGGGCAGTCACCAATGGCATTGGCGGATACGCAGGAAGCTCGATGATCGGCGCACACAGCCGTACACATCAGGGTTACCTGATTGCCAGCCTCCATGCACCAATTGAGCGCTATCTCGTTTTTTCCAAGATCAACGAAACAGCCACTGTCGGAACCAGCACGGTTTCCTTTGAGACTTCCCAGCACTGTGCTTCCGGAAAAACGGTTTACACAGAGGGACAGAAGTTTCTCACTTCCTTTATCTATGACGGAAGCGTGCACTACACCTATGAGACAGACAATTTTTCTTTTGAAAAGCACATCACATTAAAAAGAAACGCCAATGTCTGCGCAGTCTCCTATGAACTGACCGCCGGGGACAGCGACTGTACCTTTACGCTCACACCGCTTTTTAACTACCGCGAGCACAGTGAGAGCAGCACCCCGGACACCTTAAGATTTGATACATTTACAGAAGACAGGACATTTTATCTTGTTCCGGAAAAAAATAAAGATATTGCCATTCGTTTTCAGACAAGTGAAGGAACTTTTTCCGAACGTGAAACTGTTTATGACATCGACATGCAGTTACAGATTGAAGTGGATCTTGAGACAGATGGACTTGACTGCCATTACTGTCCGGTTGACCTGTCCATTGCAGTTCCTGCCAACACAACCAAAAAAGTTTCCATCCTGTGCAGTATCGGTGACGTGAACGAGCGTCCTGCCCCTGTGTCTGCTACGGAAGCATTTTCCATTTTAGAGGAAAATGCCCGCTGCCATGCAGAACTTTTTGAAAAAGCCGGATACCACGACTCGTTTGCCAACCAGCTGGTGCTTGCCAGCGACCAGTTTCTGACTTACCGCGAGTCCACGAAAATGATGACCGTTCTCGCCGGACTTCCGTGGTTTACTGACTGGGGCAGAGACACAATGATCGCCTTTACCGGTCTGACGCTCTGCACGAAACGTTTCAAAGAAGCTGAGGAGATCCTTCTGACATTTGCCAGATATATCCGCCACGGAATTGTGCCGAATATGTTCCCGGACGACAATATGCCGCCGCTCTATAACACGGTGGACGCCTCTCTCTGGTACTTTTATGCGGTCTATCAGTACCTTCATTATAACCCGGCTGCCGAGGCGGAAGCTTTTGTAAAAGAACAGATTTTCCCTCATTTAAAAGAGATCATCTCCGCCTATGAAAAAGGAACGGATTTCAGCATTTATATGGAAGACGACGGGCTGATCCACGCCGGAAGCGGACTTGACCAGATCACCTGGATGGATGTCCGCGTCGGTGACTGGGTAGCAACACCGCGCCACGGAAAACCGGTGGAGATCAACGCGCTGTGGTATAACGCTTTACGGATCATGGAATCACTCTGCGAAAAATTTGACGAAGATGCTTCTGCCTACCGCACACGCGCCGAACAGGTAAAAGAATCCTTCAATGCCAAGTTCTGGGATTCCGCCAACCAGTGCCTGTTTGATGTTGTGGATGGTGACGAGCCAGACGACCATATCCGTCCAAACCAGATTTATGCCGTATCCCTTCCATTTTCCCTGCTCCCGGAGGAACAGGAAAAAGCAGTTGTCGCGCTTGTGGAAAAAGAGTTGTTTGTCGGCTGCGGACTTCGCTCTCTCGCACCGGATCATCCGGACTACCATGGCATTTACTGCGGTGCTCTTGCAAAGAGGGACGCCGCTTACCATCAGGGAACTGCCTGGGGCTTTTTGCTCGGTGGATTTTTCAGTGCCTATATGAAAGTGAACCACCACTCCTCCTCTGCTGTCGAAAATGCCGTCCACATGTTAGAGCCTGTGAGAAAGCATCTGTCGGATTCCGGCTGTATCGGTTCCATCTCAGAAATCTTTGACGGGGATACACCACACAATCCCCGCGGCTGTTATGCCCAGGCCTGGAGTGTTGGGGAGGTACTGCGCTGCTACTGTGAAGATATTCTTCCTTATTTATAATTTTCATTTTTTGCTTGACAACAAAGGTTCCTTCCTTTACAATAATCTTTGTTGTGAGCAACAAGCCCAGTTAGCTCAGTTGGTAGAGCAAAGGACTGAAAATCCTTGTGTCTCTGGTTCGATTCCGGAACTGGGCATCTGCGGGTGTAGTTCAATGGTAGAACACCAGCCTTCCAAGCTGGATACGTGGGTTCGATTCCCATCACCCGCTTTTTGCGTGCAATGAATGTGCTAAGAATGAATCCTTTTCATTCTTAGCATTTTTTATTTTAGATAAACTTTATACTTTTTCCCTTTTAACCTGCTTCTTTCTATGTTATCCTATCATTATCGCGTTAGAAAAACGCACAGAATTACGGAGGTTTTTCCTATGGAAAAGAAAACAGCATTCAAAGACCTTTCCCGCAAAGCAAAGGTGCAATATATCTGGGACTATTACCGCTGGCACATCATTGCTGCCATCTGCCTTGTGGCGTTTGTCATTTCCATGATCGTACATTATGCTACCTATAGGGAAAGTGTTTTAGATATAGTGATGGTAAATACCCTGAATCCTTATGAAGAAAGCGTTTCTTCCACAGATGAATTTTTTGAACAGGAAGGCTTTACAAAGAAAGAAGAAGTTACCGTAGATACCTCCATCACTTTTTCTGATGACGATAATTACTCCACAAACTACTACAGTGACCAAAAACTGACTTTAAAACTTTCTGTCGGTGGTGCCGACGTTCTTTTTGCACCGGAATTTGTGTTTCAGCAATACGCTGATGCCGGAAGTCTTATGCCTCTTACGGATTATTTAACAGCGGACGAATTAGAACAGTACAAAGATATGATTGTCTATGCAACAGATTCCGAAACCGGTGAGACACTCCCATGCGGTCTGGAACTGAACGACAACCAATGGCTTTCTGACTACGGTTACTACACCGGAACGGTCTGCTTCGGAATTGCATACGCAGCTGATAACAAAGAGAATGCCGTTGATTTCTTTCATTATGTTATGAACTGAACACCTATTGATAAAAAAATCGTGCAAACATGATACGTTTCTGTTCGCACGATTTTTTATTTCAATTATGATTTACAATCTCCGTTACTCCAGCTTAAACCGTTTCACCTCAGTATCAAGCAGATCTGCGATCTCATTGTTATGATCAGCCGCTTTCTGGATATCTCCCACACTTCCTGTAAGATCTGTGGACATTTCTGCCACATTTACAATGCCCTTTGCGCTCTCTTCGACAGCAGCACTGACTGCTGTAGTCGATTCTTTGATCTCATCCATGGCTTTCTGCAATTCGCCGGCAGCACTTGTGAAATCTTCCATAATGGCATTCATATCACCTGCATCTTTGCTGTAACACTCACTCATTTCCACTAACTGCTGATAACCATCCACAGCAGTTATTCCCGCAAATTCGACCATATTTTCTGCCGCAAGTGCCAGACCATTCACAGCCTCAACTACCGCTGCACTCACTTTTTGTATCTGTTCTGCAGCTTCTGCCGAATTGGCAGCAAGTTTTCCGATCTCATCTGCCACGACTGCAAATCCTTTTCCTGCCTCTCCTGCCCTTGCTGCCTCAATGCTCGCATTTAATGCCAGCAGATTAGTCTGATCGGTGATCTCGATAATATTGGCTGTAAGTTGTGCTATCTTCTGCACTGCGTTGGACTGCTCGATCTTCTCATCCAATGTCCGTGCCATTTCGGCTGTCTGCTCCGCAACCTCCTGCTGTTTATTTAAGGCTTCTGTGCGGACACTGGCTGCCCGCCCGTTCATTTCACCGGAAGAATCTTTCCCATGTTCTGCACGTGCTGCCATGTTTTCAATGGATGTATAAACTTGTCCCACTGAGGTGCTGATCTGCTCCAGTGAAGCGTTTGTCTCCTCCATTGCCGCACTCATTTCCTCCATAGTTGCGGAAACATCTGTGATATTCACCTCTGCTGCTGCAAGGTTTTGTGCGATCTTTTGTGATGAACCATTTAAATGTTCTGAATTATCGGAGATCTTCAACATGATTCCCCGTATGTATTCCAATAAAGCATTGACATTCCCTGCAATGAGTTCCATCTCATCTCCACTGTGGATGTCCAGCTTCTGTGTCAGATCTCCCTCATTATGCACGATCTCATAAATCTTGTCGTCCACTTTCTGAAGCCCTCTCGTGATCGTTGAAATAATGATACTGAGAGCCGCTACTGCAAGAACAATGCAGACCACACCGATCTTGATCACTCCCACAAGTGATGCCTCAAGCCGGGCAGTAATATCAGATGCATCATAATCGCACCCCAGAACTGCCACCACTTTTCCTGCGCTGTTTGTGATCGGCTTGTAGACTGTGATCAGGTCTCCATCCTCCGTCTCATCAATATAATCCTGCACATATTCCTGTCCCTCAAATACAGATTTTAACTCCTCATAAGAGTCAGCAAAAGGATCACCGAGATAACTTACATCTTCGGTTGCTTCCACATCTACTCCGTAATAAACATTCGTCCCATCGGTATATAAAGTATACAGATATGCGATCCCACAGCTGTCCTTCATATTTTTTAAAGCTGCCAGAACTCCTTTATATGCATCGCTTTCTTCTGCCCCCGGAACGATCTGCTCCACCTCGTCGCCATCTAACATACGAAGTGTCAGATCTGCCGCCATGTCTGCCTCCTGAACGCCCATCTCAACCATGCCGTCTTGGATATGTTTGTAAGAATTTACTCCCATAACCACACAGACAACGAGTACACATACACATACCGGGATCAGTATTTTAAATTTGATCCCCAGCTTTCTTGTTCTGACTTTCCGCTTCATCTATTGTTCCTCCAGATTTTCTCTTAAACACACGCATTTCCACAACACCTGTATTTTCCGTCTTTGATATTACTATTATATACCAAAAAAGCACAGATTCAAGTAAAAATCCCCAATAGATTCTCTCATATCGGGGATTTCTGTTATCCGGAAAAGTATTCTTTTTTACTCTAAGATCACGACCGAATACGCAGGTATGGTAAGCTGTTCTTCATCCAGAACGGCAGCTTCCGTTCCTGTCAGAAGCTCCCCTGCGATCTGCAATGGATATTTCCTGTCTTCCGTTGCTCCGAGAGCTGATTTCCTGAAATCGACCGTCTGTGCCTTCTCTGAAGTATTGAACACCAGCGTCAATTGTCCCTCATCACAGGTTTTCCGGATCACGCATACCGTATCATCCGAAATCCCCTCATCAAATGCGACCTTTCCTCTGGCGATCACCGGATACTCATTCCGCAATGCGATCGTCTGTTTCACAAAGTTATAAATGGAATTTCCGTCGTTTTCCTGCTCCTCTAAACTGCCATACTTCATCTTAATATCGTCCATATCCTTTGGTCCGTTACACATACCCATGGCATCGGCATCTGTCGACCAGTACATCGGAGCACGCTTATTTTCATCTTTCCCGGAGCCTTTCATTCCAAGCTCCTCCCCATAATACAAAAATGCACTTCCCGACATCAGAAGATTCATTGCATTTCCAAGCTTTGTCTGCGCTTCACTATAATCGCCGGAATAATAACCTGCGCTCCGCGCCATATCATGATTGGTGTAAAACGGTGCATCAATGTAAGTATCGCTGTAGCTGACGTAAAGCTCCTGCGTATTGACAAGACTCTTTCCGTAAGCGGAAGCGCCGTTGATTCCCTTTACTGTGTCTGCTATGATACCGTCCTTATCTGCAAAAGTGAAATCAAAGAAACTGTCCATGCCACTCTGATAATATTTCGCATAGACACTGTAATCATTCCACGCCTCTCCGACCAGATATGCATCCTCTTTTTTGGATTTCACCATATCATTAAACCAGGTCAGGACTGCAATATTTTTATCATCTGCGCCCGAATAGAATTCCTTTACTGCATCCAGACGGAAACCATCCACTCCGAGATCCAGCCAGAACTGTACGATCTGTTCAAACTCTGTCTTTAACATCTCATTATCCCAGTTGAGATCCGGCATCTCGCTCCAGAACTGTCCTTCATAATACCAGTCTGTTCCCTCCACCGGATAATAACCGCCCAGTTTTTCTTTGGAAAAATTATAATAATCTACATAAGGGCACTCTGACGCATCTGGTTCTACACCTTTCGGAAGACCCTGCAAATATTGGTATGCAGTCTGAAACCACTCATGCTGTGAAGATGTGTGGTTCATGACAAAATCGATGATCACATTGATTCCACGCTTATGGCATTCATCTACAAGTGTCGTAAAATCATCCATCGTTCCATACTCCGGATCGATCGCTTCATAATCCGTCACATCATATTTGTGATACGTTGTAGACGGCATGACCGGCATCAGCCAGATACCATTACATCCCAGATCCGTGTCCGTCCCAGGATCACCGTCATTGATATAATCAAGATTTTCTGTCAATCCCTTCAGATCACCGATCCCGTCTCCGTCACTGTCATAAAAGCTGTAAACAAACACTTCATAATAAGTACGGTAATTGTCATCGATCACATTCTCTTCCGCCGTATTGACCTGCTGCATCAAAGACAATGCAGTAACTTCATTCCCTTCTTTTTCTGTATCTGCCTCTGTTCCACTCTCCGACATTGTCTCTGTATTATCCACAGTACCTACGGTTCCACTGGTGCTATTTCCACAAGCGGTTGTCTGTACCAACATCATTCCTGCTAACAGGGCTGCAATCAAACGTTTTTTCATTCCTATAACCATGCCTTTCTCATATCATTTAAAGCTTCTCTTCTTCGTATTATACAACAAAGTGTGCGCTTGCGCACACTTTCGCACACGAGCGGATAGCGTAGCTATATATTCATCTCCGCGAGTTGCGCATCCTCGCGGAGCGTTTTTATGTTTACATAAAAAGGGACTGCTGTATCAAGATTTTCACTCTCATACAACAGTCCCACACACAGCCAAAACTTATCCGCTGCCCGGGTTAACCCTTTACAGCTCCACTCATTCCATCTACATAGAATTTCTGTGTCAGTAAGAACAGAATTGCAATCGGAATGGATACCACAACTGCGCCTGCGGCAAAACAGGTATACCAGCTGTCAATGTATTCTTTTTCAAGCATCTTCCAAAGACCGATAGACACGGTGTAGTACTGTGCATCAGCACGGCAGATAACCTTTGCAAAAATGAAGTCTACCCACGGTCCCATGAAGGATGTCAAAATGGTATAAACAATAATTGGTTTACTGAGTGGCGCGGTAATCTTCGTAAATACCTGCCATCTTGTTGCCCCATCGATGATCGCAGCCTCGTCCAGCGCCTTCGGGATCGTGTCAAAGAAACCTTTTGCAACATAGAATCCAACACCGGATCCTGCTGAGAATACGACGATCAAAGCGATACGGATCATAGATCCCTCTGCCAGTCCAAGAGCCTTTAAAATATAGTAAACAGCGATCATGGACATAAAGGATGGGAACAATCCGAGGATCATTGCGACATTCATAAATGGTTTTCTCATGTTAAAACGCATTCTTGACATTGTATAAGATACTGAAAGTACAAAAATGGTTGAAATGATACATGTAAAAATCGCAATGATAAAAGTATTCACAAACATTTTCGGGAAGTTCAAAATACTTGTATCTGTGAATAATTTCACATAGTTGTTAATCGTATAAGTCTTCGGGAAGAAAGTGGTTACGTAAGAACCTTTCTCACCGCGGAAACTTGTCAGGACTACCCAGAAAATCGGCAGCACCCAGATGAATGACAGGATTGCCAGAAAAATATGGATAATAATATTCACGATTGTTTTCTTTGCTTTTGTGCCAGATGTCACTTGTTTTTTACTCATTACATGAATCCCTCCTCATCTTTGTAAGATGCGGTATTACGATATGTTACCAGCGCAACGATCGCAAGGACAATGAACGTCATAATACCAATTACTGCACCTAAGTTGTAGTAGTTCTTATCAACGGTCAGTTTGTACAGCCATGTAACAAGCAGATCTGTCTTACCGGCTGTTGCATCCACCGGTGTCGGATTACCGCCGGACAGCAGGTAGATAACGTTGAAGTTATTGATATTTCCGGTAAACTGTGTAATGAGGTATGGTGTCATGACAAATAACATATATGGCAATGTGATCTTGAAGAATATCTGGACTGCATTAGCTCCATCAATCTTCGCTGCCTCATATAATTCACCCGGAATGTTCTGTAAAATACCTGTTACCTGAAGTAACGTATATGGGATACCTACCCACAGGTTGATAACGATAACTGTCACTCTGGCCCATGTCGCACTTGAGAAAAATGGAAGCGCCGTATCGATCAGACCATATTTTAATAATAAAGTGTTCACGATACCGGTTGGCTGTAACATACTTCTCATGATCAGCAGGGAAACAAACTGAGGTACTGCGATGGATAATACAAAGCAGAATCTCCAGAATCCCTTAAAATGTGTCTCTTTACGGTTGATCACGATTGCAAGGATCATACCGAAAATATAGTTTAATGCTGTTGCAAAAATCGCCCAGGTGATCGTCCATGTCAGTACGGAATAGAACTGCTTACCGATACTGTCGTTCAAATTTAAGATTTTTGCAAAGTTTGCAAGCCCAACCCAGTCAAATAATACCAGATGATCATTTACCTTGCTGTAATTGGTAAATGCCATGGAAATATTATAGATCAGTGGAAGGATCGTAAAGATCAATACTCCCATGATCGGCGCTGCAAGTAATAATTTATGTAAATTTTGATCAAACAAACTCTTGAAGTCTTCTTTAAAGGTGTTCAGGTGCTTTCCTGATTTTGCAAGCACTTCTGATTTATAAGAGCTTTTTACTGCCTCTCTCCACACAACGATAAACATCAATGTAATATAAATCGTTGCAACTCCATACAACAGGATCAGGGATGACTGATCACCGGCAGTGTACTCATAGATACTTTTCTTTTCATTCCAGACTTTTTCCTGCTCTCTCCATCCCAATGATGGAAACATGGATAAATTATAAATTCCGGATTGGATCATAAACCATATATATCCAATCTCAACAACCAGGAACATCAGTCCCTTTGCGATCTGTCTGTGTGCGATATTACCCAAGCCCATAATAAGCAGGGAAAGCTTTGTAATGATATTTCCTTTTGTAACCGCACCGGTCACGGTATATGGATCCGCAAACTCTTTTTTTCTTTTTCCAGCCTGTATCACGTTATGGGCCTCCTTAAAATAAAATGGATTCCTTAGTATCAAACAATCCTCAGAGCGCTCATGCGCCCCGAGGTTTGTATTTTTCATGTAAGAATCTTCTGTATTCTTTTTACTGTGCTGCGTCTGTGTTCATTGCTGTGTTCATATCTGCTGTCTTTTCTGCAGCGTTATCATGTGTGACCTCGCCAGCTACAAGTGCTTTACCCATGTTCTCAGCTGGTGACCAGTAGTTACCCATCTCAGATACTAATGGCTGCATGATAGATGTGTTGATCATTACGTCTGCAACTGCTGTTGCGATCTCATCATCAACTGCAATGTTTGTGTTTGTAGGAAGGATGTTTCTCATATCGTAGTGATCTTTCTGAGCGTCCTCACCTGCAAGGTAAGCTGCCAGTGCCATAGCAACCTGCATGTTCTCAGCATTTGGGTTTACACCGATTGCTTTAGATCCGATGAAAGATTTCATCTGGCAGTCTGTTCCGTTTAAGTTAAATGATGGAAGTGCTGCAACACCCATATTGTCACCAAGTGCTTCTTTTACAGCTTCTGCATTCCATGTACCGGAGAACATAGCGTTTACGCTTCCGTCACGTAAACCTGCAAGACCAGCTCCGTCTGCATCATTGATAAAGTTAGGATTTGCAACTACATCAACTAAGTAATCTGTAACAGCTGCTGCCTTTTCTCCATCGAAGTCGATACCTGCTGCTGCGTCTGTACCATCTCCGAATAATGAACAGCCATTTCCAACATAGAATGCCTGAATGTACCAGGAATCAGATAATGGGAAGGCAACTTTTCCTTTCTCCAACATTGTGTCAAAGCTCTTGATATCCTCATCAGAGAATACACTCTTGTCATAGTACATGAACCATGTATTGGATGTGAATGGGAATGCTACTACTGCATCATTGTATGTAACAGATGCTGTAATGGAATCGGAGTTTGTGCTTGTTACATAATCAAGATAAGATCCGCCGAGCTCAGCAAGTGCGTTTGCTGCTACTAAATCAGGGATGTTATCGTTTGCCAGCATATAGACATCTGCTGATCCCTCAACGTCTGTTGTAACTGTAGATTTTGCATCACCCTCTGCACATACACCATACTCAAATGTGACATCCCAGTTTGGATGAGCCGCATTGAATGCGTCACATTCTTTCTGTAACCAGCCTGTATCCTGATCTTCCTGTGGGCTCCATACAGTCAATGTACCGCTCCATGCTTCCTCTTCTTCTTCTGCTGCTGCATCATCAGATGCTGCTGCTTCTGTAGAAGGTGCCGCATCGTTTCCTGCAGTTGTGTTGTCTGCTGCTTCCTGTTTGCCACCGCAGCCTGCTGTCATTGTAGCTGTCATAGCTGCAACAAGTAATAATGAGATTGCTTTCTTTTTCATTTGATTCCTCTCCTTTTTTAGAATAAGACTTCTATATAAAATGCTTATGCATCTTATAGCGTATTTGTTATCTGCGATATACGGCTGCCAGAGTCCGTATCCATGCTCTCCGTTCTTCGCTCAAAGTATCTTTTCCGATACGCCAGCGCCAGTTGCGTCCCACCGTGGAAGGTGCGTTCATTCTGGCTTCATTTCCAAGCTTCATCAGATCCTGCATCTGGATAATGGCCACATCTGCGATACTTGCGTAGGCTGCCCGGATCAGTGCATCCGGTATTTCTTCTTTATAATGAATGTTCAGATACTCATACAGATATGCCAGCTCGTAATCTGACTTATCCCGGAAATAACCAACGATCGTTTCGTTGTCGTGAGTTCCTGCATATACGACCATGTTCGTGTCCTGATAGTTATGTGGGAGATGCTCATTCGCGGTGTCATCATCAAAGGCAAACATCAAAATCTTAATGCCCGGCCATCCGGTTTTTGTCTTTAACTTTTTCACTCCCGGAAGCCCGCCCTTTGGTCCGATGTCTTCCACGATCACCCGCGTATCACCCAGAACCTCTGTCATGGCATCTGTCAGTTTCCTGCCAGGTCCTTTGCTCCACTTGCCATTTCTTCCGTCTTCTGCATCTGCAGAAACGGTGTAATAACGGACCAGACCGGAAAAATGGTCTAACCGGATCACATCAAATAATTCCATGTTCTCAAGCATTCTTGCCTTCCACCATGCAAATCCATCCTCTTCCATGACGTTCCAGTCATATACCGGACTGCCCCATACCTGACCGCTCTCGGAAAATGCATCGGGTGCTGCCCCTGCGACCACATTCGGTCTTCCATCCGGTCCAAGTAAAAACATCTCCCGGTGCGCCCATACATCCACGCTGTCTGACGCCACATACAATGGCATATCACCGATGATCTGGACTCCACGGCTATTTGCGTACTGCTTCAGCTGCATCCACTGCTTAAAAAACTCGTACTGGCAAAATTTGCAAAACATGATGTCATTATGTAATATTTCCTGATACTCTTTCACTGCCTCCTGATCTCTGTCCCTGAGCGGCACGTCCCAGCTCTGCCATTCTATATCTCCAAAATGCCGTTTCAATGCGGTATAAAGAGAATAATCAGACAGCCATCTGTCGCTTTTTTCTGTAAAAGCAAGGAAGTCTTCACTCTCCGCAGAAAATCTCGAAAAAGCCATTCGCAAAATCTTGTAACGGTTCTCATAGATGGTTGCATAATCAATATCTGCATCATCCGTTCCCCAGTTAAAACTGCGGATCTCCGTCTCCTGTAACAATCCATCCTTCACCAGATCATCCAGATCAATGAGATATGGGTTTCCGGCAAATGCGGAGTAGGACTGATACGGACTGTTTCCAAAACTGGTAGGGCCGATCGGAAGCACCTGCCAGTACCTCTGCTTGAGATCGACAAGTAAATCAACAAATTGGAATGCAGCTTCCCCTAATGTTCCTATTCCATATGAAGATGGTAAGCTTGTGATTGCCAGCAGGACTCCTGCTCCCCTGGTCAATTCTTTTGACTCCAATTCATTTCCTCCCGTTCTGTTGGAATGATCCCGCATTCAAAACCTGTACGAATTGTTTCGTGAATTTTCGTATCTGAGGTAATTTTAGTTCATGGAAACGTTTTTGTCAACGAATTTGCAAATATTAATATCGATTTTGCTATTTTTCACGTTTTTATATTCGTTTTTTTGTGTAAAATGACAAGTTTTTCTCGTTTTGTTTCGAAACTTTTTTGAAATCTCTGAGCAGACTGCTTGAAAACAGAAATTCGATTCTATATAATAAGGGAAGTATCGAATAATAATAACAAAGAGGATAAAGACTTGGCTACGATCAAAGATATAGCAAATCGTCTGGGTGTATCCGTCAGCACTGTCTCCAAAGGTTTGAACGGAGCAAGCGATATCAGTGATGAATTAAGACAGATGGTCTTAGATACCGCAGTGGAAATGGGATATGCGACCAAACGATCAAAAAAAGTAGAAAACCGCAAGCTTGCGATTTTCATTGAAAATATGGACTATGAAGCTGCCACACAGTTTGGTTATGAAATTGTCCTGGGATTCAAACAGAATGCGTTCCGCCACAACTGGGATGTGACAGTCATTCCGGTCACACCGGCATTCCAGCTCGCAGAAAAATATGACACCTATATGTTAAAGAATGGTTTCTGTGGAGCCTTTCTTGTCGGCTTCGCCCTTCACGACGAATGGATGAAACAGTTAGAACAAACCACCATGCCGACCGTTCTCTTCGACAATTATATTAGGAAGAATCCGAATGTTGCTTACATTGGAACGGACAACTATGAGGGAATCGATGCGGCAGTTGACCATCTCTACACACTCGGTCACAAAAAAATTGCCTTTTTAAATGGTTCCCTGCACTCCATGGTATCCGAGCAGCGTCAGGAAGCCTACTATAACAGCATGAAAGCACATGGTCTTGAGATCAATGAAGACCTGACCGCTTACGGCTATTATGTGGCAGACAGTGCAAAGTATCACGTTCCTACTTTTTTGGGTGCGGGTGCTACTGCGATCATCTGTGGTAATGACCTGATCGCATCCGGTGTTATCACGGAATGCAAGCTCCGCGGTTTCCGCGTGCCGGAAGATATCAGCGTGGTCGGATTCGATGACATTCCGATCTCCTCCATGCTAGAGCCACCGCTTACCACGATCCGGCAGGAACGCAGTGAACTCGGAAAATGTGCTTATGTCATTTTAAACTCCCTGGTACATCACATTCCAATCTGCCGTACACAGCTCCGCGCTACACTGATCGAGCGTGAATCAACCGCAAGATATCAGGCTCCGGTCAAAAAACAATAAGATCGCAGAAAAAAATCCGCCGTCCACAGGATCTGTGGGCTGGCGGATTTTTCTTATCTCAACACAAAAATAAAAAGCCCCAGATGCTGAACGAACTTCAACACTTGAGACCTCTTAATGCCGGCGACCGGAATCGAACCGGTACTGTATCGCTACAACAGGATTTTAAGTCCTGCGCGTCTGCCAGTTCCGCCACGCCGGCATATATGATAATGGGCAGAGGTGGATTCGAACCACCGAAGCAAGTTGCAGCAGATTTACAGTCTGTCCCCTTTGGCCACTCGGGAATCTGCCCATTCTTGTCAGCACAAATGTCCTGACAAGGATTGATTATAACATATCATTTTTCTTTGTGCAAGATAAGATTTTATATTTTTTACATTTTGTATTTCAGCACCGCAGCCGAATGAGGCAGCAGCGTGACGGTGATCCTTCCATCTTCCACTTCATATTCTTTCGGCATGAGCGAATAGCCAGCCTCCGTGGTGATGATCAGACGCTCCATCTTACAATTTTTTGGAATACCGATACTCCATACTTCCTTTGTGATCTCCTTCTTCTCATCGCTATTATTCAGAATCACAACAAATTGCTGTGTCCGGTTAAACCTGCCGTAACACAATATGTCCTTTTCTCCTTGCAAAAGCTTTAAGGAACCGGTGCGTAAGGCTTCATTCTCCTTGTGGATACGGATCATATCCCGGTGGAAATCCACAAGCACCACATCTTCTTTTCCCCATGGATAGGTTCGGCGGTTATCAGGATCGGTGAATCCACACACGCCTGCTTCATCCCCATAATAAACCGTCGGTGCGCCCGGCCATGTCATCTGAACAACAACTGCTTCCCGGAAAATCCCAAAGTTGACGCCATACTCTGCGGCTTCCGGCCCATGGGTTTCCACACGTCCTGCTGTTCCGTTGGTTCTTGTCAGGAATCTCGAATGATCGTGGTTGGATAATTCATTCATCGCACACTGTAACTGGGATGTCTGGAAACTTGCCATAAAGTGGCGCATAGCTCCCTCAAAATCATCCACCTTTCCCTTTTTCTCCGGGATATACTCGTCACTGTGTTTTTCCATTCCTGTCAGAAACCATGTCAAAGGTTCCATAAAGGCATCGTAATTCATGACTGTATCCCACTGGTCACCTTTTTCTAGCCAGTCTTTTGGATCGCCATAATGCTCCGCCAGAATAAGTGCTTCCGGGTTGGCTGTCTTAACTGCTTTTCGAAAATCCCTCCAAAATTTATGATTGAACTCTGAGGAATGACCTAAATCCGCCGCAACATCCAGACGCCAGCCATCTACATAATATGGTGCTGACACCCATTTTGCTGCGATGCCAAGAATATAATCGTACAACTCTTCCGAGCCTTCATAATTTAATTTTGGCAGCGTGTCATAATCCCTCCACCCCTCATAAGAGGTGTTATCCGTCCAGCCGTTTTCATCCCGGAAACCGAAGAAACTGCGGTAAGGGCTCTCTTTCGACAAAAATGCACCGTCCTCGTAACCTCCGTTTGCGTGATAGATTTTTTCCCTGTCTAACCATTTATTGAACGAACCGCAGTGGTTAAACACACCGTCTAAAATAACTTTCATTCCTCTGGCGTGGATCTCTCTGACCAGCTCCGCAAAAAAAGCATTACTTGCCTCTAAATTTTTTAAATTCGTCACACGGTTTACATAACGTGTTGCCTTGCTGTTATCCGTTGTCCCGGATTGCAAAAGCTCCCCCTCATCGACCACAATTTTTCCATAATGTGGATCGATATGGTCATAGTCCTGAATATCATATTTGTGATTGGATGGTGACACAAAAAGCGGGTTAAAGTAAATGACTTCCACGCCAAGATTCTGTAAGTAATTTAACTTCTGTCTCACACCCTCTAAATCTCCGCCGTAAAACTCTCCAACAGAAAAATCGGACGGACACTGATTCCAGTCCTCCATTTTTTTACTCGGTGTCTGGATATAATAGTACTCATCCGTCAGCACATCGTTAGCCGGATCACCATTGTAAAAACGATCCACAAGGATCTGGTACATGACGGCTCCCTTTGACCACTCCGGTGTGGAAAATCCCGGAATGATGCAGAACCGGTAAGCATCCCGCCGCTCCTTGCTCACACCATAACGGTCAAAAAAGACATGCAGCAGACCGGAAGCCACCTCGAAATAATAATAAAACGGCTCCTCTCCCATTGTCATCTCAACCGCATAATAGTCAAATTCACGATCACTTTCTGTTTTCTTCATTTTATAATGTTCGCAATCTGTGCAAAGCCAGACGATATCCACGTTATTCTTTCCGGTGCGGAAACGGATCGTCACCTTTTCTCCTGCCTCCGGTTCCGTCGGATTGCGGTAATCTTTTGTTCCATCCGAAAACAGCGCCTCCTTCTTCAAAACCGGGCGCATCTGCATAATGTATTGTTGAATACGGTTTAATTCGTATACAGAATATTCTTTTGCCATGGTATTTGGCTCCCTTCAAAAAATCCTTATGATTATAGCACAAAAGTATCTATGCCGATGATTTTTCATTATTTTTTCGCTTTTTTTCGTATTTTTAAAAATTTTAACCAAAATATATTTATTTTTCTGTTCTTTTGTGCTACACTTTCACCAAAACCAGTTTATGTCATGAACATATGACAATGAAAAACCAAAGGTTATACGATTTTATTTGAAGGGAATGAGTATCCAATTATTATTCCAAATATTTATTCTACAGAAAAATTTGAAAAAGAATTTACTTACTCCGGCAGTGACTTAGGTGCCACATATACACCGGAAAAAACAACCTTCCGCGTGTGGGCTCCTACCGCGGACACTGTCACTTTAAACCTTTATGGATCCGGCACTCCGGGCACAGACGATCTTGTGGAACAGCTCCCGATGACTGCCGATGTAAACGGAACGTGGATTGCTGAAAAAGAGGGCGATTTAAACGGCACTTACTATACTTATCTCGTATCTGTGGGCGGCAATGAGAACGAAGCCTGCGATCCATATGCCCGCGCAACCGGTGTCAATGGAAAACGCGCCATGGTCCTTGACCTTTCATCCACAAACCCTAAGGGCTGGGAAAATGACACCAACCCAAATGCCGGCATGACTTACAATGACGCTGTCATTTACGAACTTCATGTACGCGACCTCTCTTCCGATGAGAGTTCCGGCATTCAGAACACCGGAAAATTCTTAGGTCTTACTGAAACAGGAACAACTACTGCCTCCGGCATTCCAACCGGCTTAGACCACATGAAGGGCCTTGGGATCACCCATGTGCACCTGCTCCCGGTTTATGATTACGCCTCTGTCGACGAGACACAGTCAGACAAACCGCAGTTCAACTGGGGCTATGACCCGGAAAATTATAATGTCCCGGAAGGCTCCTATTCCACCGATCCTTACAACGGTGCTGTCCGTGTTGCCGAGATGAAACAGATGGTAAAAGCACTTCACGACAACCAGATCAGCGTGATCATGGATGTGGTTTACAATCATGTATACAATGCGTCAGATTTCTGTGTAAATCAGATCGTACCGGGCTATTTTTCCCGGGTAAACGAGGATGGAACATACTCCAACGGCTCCGACTGTGGAAATGACACTGCCTCCGAGCGCTCCATGGTGAGAAAGTATATTGTAGACTCTGTCAAATACTGGGCAGATGAATACCACATCGACGGTTTCCGTTTTGACCTTGTCGGACTGATCGACACCGAAACGATCAACGAGGTCGTCACAGAAGTTCACAAAACCCACCCGGATGTCATTTTCTATGGAGAGGGATGGACCATGGATACCGCTGTGACCAAAGACGGCTATAAAATGACCACGCAGCCGAATTCCACCGATGTTCCGGGATTTGCATTTTTCAGCGATACGCTCCGCGACGCTTTGAAAGGTCACGTCTTTTACACCACAAGGAAAGGTTATGTCTCGGGAGCCGCTGATCTTGCCGATACCGTCAAAGGCTGCTTTTTAGGTCAGGCAGGTGACTGGTGTACCACACCGGCTCAGAGCATTAACTACGCCTCTTGCCACGATAATATGACACTGTTAGACCGCATCACAAGATCAACGCCAGGCGTCTCAGAAGAGGACCGTATCCGCATGAACAATCTCTCTGCCGCCATTTACATGACTGCACAGGGCATTCCATTCCTGCAGGCAGGCGAAGAAATGCTCCGCACCAAGATCGATGCCTCCGGCGGTTTTTTGGAAAACAGCTACAATTCCCCGGATTCTGTCAACAGTATCAAATGGGATACGTTAGAAGATGAGACTTATCAGAATGTTTATAACTATTACAAGGGACTGATCGCCTTCCGCAAAGCCCATGCAGCGCTTCGTCTTACCAATGCAGACGATGTCAACGCAAACATCACTTCCGTGGACGGTCTCGACGAAAATGTGCTTGCATTCCGGATCAACGGCGGCGTGAATGGGGAAACGTCCGACGGCATTTTTGTGATCTTCAATCCAAACAGTACAGAGACATCTGTCACACTGCCAGATGGTGCATGGGATGTATGTGTCAACGCTGATCATGCCGGAACCGAAGCACTGACAACCGTTTCCGGTTCTGTTTCCGTGGAACCAATTTCTGCCATGGTACTCGTAAAAAAGGAATCATAAAAAAATAGACAATTGCGATTCTATAAGTTTCGCAATTGTCTATTTTGTCTTTACTCCGTAATCTCGATCTGGTTATCTTCCGGTCCTAACACAGTGCTCTCGTAATAGCCATCCCCGGTAATACGCGGACCACTTAAAACTTCGTAACCTGCCTCATACAGTTTTTCGGTGATGGCATCCACTTTCTCTCTGCTTCCCACTGAAATTGCGATATGGATATAGCCCATCCGCACCAACACTTTCTTCTGATCCTGCATTTCCGGCAGATTCATCAGTTCCAGCCTTGTTCCCTCATCAAACGACAGAAAATAGCTTTTCAGTCCTGTTTTTGGATTATGATATAACTCTCCCGCTTTTGCCCCAAAAAAGCGGATGTAAAACTCCTTTACCACTTCCAGATCTCGTACATACATTGCAATATGTGATATTCTCATGTCCTTTTCCCCCTTCCGGCGTTACTGTTTCTCATACCCCATTCCAGTAACAATAAGCTTCCTTGATTCCTTCTCCTGCCCGGATACCCGATTTTACTCTGCCCGGACTGCCCAGCGCATCTTCGTAGATCTCGCTCTTCCGTTCTGTGCACATTCCTCTGCGGATGGTCTCACAACATCATTTGCGATCTCAGAATAAACACCTTCTTTGTATCCCTGTTTTAACGCTTTTTTTACAAGTTTATCTTCCCCGGAGTGAAATGTTAAGATTGCTGCTCTTCCACCTGGTTTCAAGGCACCCGGCAATTTTTCCATAAATTCGTATAACACTTCAAACTCGTTGTTCACGTCAATGCGGAGCGCCTGAAATGTTCTCTGACAGGTTTTCTTAACCGTATCCTTTTTCTCCTTCTCCGGAAGAAAACTTAAGGTCTCCTCGATCACCTCACGAAGCCTCGTTGTTGTGTCGATCGGCTTTCCATGTTTCCGCTCAGTCACAATCGCATGTGCCAGTTCCTCTGCATATGGTTCATCGGAATTTTCCCAGAGCATGCCTGCAAGTTCTCCCTCTTCGATCTGTGCCAGGCGTTCCGCTGCACTGATTCCCTTTTCCGGATTCAGCCTGAGATCCAATGGTCCGTCCACTTTAAATGAAAATCCGCGGTCCGGGTTATCAATCTGCATGGACGACACTCCAAGATCAGCCAGCACAAAATCAAATCCTCCGGCTTCTTTTGCGATCTCATCGATCGTGCAGAAATTCTGCAGCCTGATAGTCAGAATGTCTTCCCCAAACCCGGCATCCGCCAGACGCTTTTTTGTCTTTGCAGACTCGATGGGATCAACATCTGTCGCATACATATGACCCTGCCCTTTTAAGCATTCCAGCATCGCTTTTGTGTGTCCGCCATAACCTAATGTTGCGTCAAACCCGGTCTGCCCAGGTTTGATCTGCAAAAAATCGATGATCTCCCTCACCATAATGGATATATGCATTCCCGCCGGTGTACTGCCTTTCCGAATCACTTTCTCGATCGTATCCTGATACTTCTCCGGGTTCAGTTCCTTGTATTTTTCCTTATAATTTCTCGGATACTTTCCCTTGTACCGCACACGCCTCTTGTGCGGTTCTTCCTGTATATTCTGGTTTTCCTGACTCATAGCTTCTCCTGTTATCATTTAAAGTATAGATAATTACAAAACTTATAAGATATTATATGGATTGCGAAAAATTAACAAAAGCTTGAGAAAACACTGGGGAGCGGTCGGTTCTTAGAAGCCAGGTGCGACGTGAGTCGTGACTGGCTTCTTAGTACCGTTACCAGCGACATGTAGCGAAAGCGTGTTTTCGAAAATTTTGTTAATTTTGAGCAATTAAAATATGCTTGGGAGGAGTTTTGTAATTATTTATTTAACCAATTATTAAAGCGAGATATCCCCAATCCCAGACTAACTCCTCAAAACTGTTCTCCAGATATTCGTAGATATCTTCCTCATCATAGCCCGTCATACGGCAGATAATAACAATATAATCTCTGACCGTCTCATATGCAATCTCTTTTTGTCCATCCAACAGCCAGCGCAGAAAAATGCTGTGTCTGATCACACCATACTCCATGGCGATCCACTGATATTGCACCAGCAGACTCTCCAGATCTCCTTCCGGCATCAAAAGGTCTGCGTTGAACTCATTGATGAGGAATTTCCGCATCAGTGGGTTGTATGCCTGAAATTCACTTTCAAATGCATGCATCCTGTCTGCCATTTCAGTTTCCAGATCTGCATTCTGTTCTGCCGCATCTGCCGGATTTCCTATATTTTCAAACAAACCCGAAAGTTCTTCCGCTTTCTCAATGACCGGGTTCAGATAATTCCGGTATAATCCCTCTTTCCGGTAATTAACGGCAAGATCCTGTAACAGCTCATTCCGTTCCTCCATCGTTGCAAATGGATCACGCTCTATCTCCTCAATTGCCCTCCTAAGCTGCTGCTGATTTTCTGTGGAAAAATAATCTTCGGCAAGCTCTGATAATTTTTCATCCTGCCCACACTTATCAAAAAGTTCCCTTATGATATAAAATCCACAGAGCAGGGATTCCTCCACACGATAGTCCTCATCCAGAAATAACTCTGTCAGCTTTTCCCGGATATAAAAACGTGCGGTTTCCCCGGCATAAATCCTCTGCGGTTCTTCTTCCCGCAACAGATCAATGACTGCCGGACAGCAGGGCATTAATGTCTCTTCCTCATGCGTCTTAAAACGGTGTACTTCCCTCGGAAATACTGCGCAGGTTTCCGATAACACGTTATCTCCATATGCGGTCACAAGTTTACATAACTTGTTTTCATTTAAAAAAGGACATTTGTGTTCTTCGGTCAGTTCAATCACCCGTCCGCCGTCTTTTTTCGTTGTATAGGCACTCAGATTCTTTTTCTGTGGTGAGACATCCTCTGGTGGAAAAATCTTTTTCCATTTCCGGTTTGTATCTGCATCTACGCCGATCTTCCACTCCTGACAGCAGGTGATGGTACACTGATCTGCGATGCATGTAAATTTATCGTAATAATCCGGGCGGATTCTTTTCATAGTGTGTAACTCCTAAATCATTGTATTACCGATCCAATACCATCCACTCTTACATTCTTTTCCTTAAAAATTGTTACCTACATTCAATATACCACTTTACACATTTAAAGTGTCTTAATATTTCATTAACTTCCATTTTTGCATAGTAAAAAGGACAGCCTGTCGATCAGCTGTCCTCTTAGGAGAAGGTATTTTTACTATGGGGTATAGCAAAAACTATATATAATGTATTGGGGGGTTTTTACGGTTATTATAGTATCATGATTGTGCGGATAAGTGTGCATAAAGTTCACAAAAATTGCAGTTCATTTTTGTGCAATTTTACATCAGTATTTTTTCGCAACTTGCACAATAAAGAAAATCCTGCACAAAAGATAGTTTCTTTTCGTGCAGGGTTTTGTTTTTCCATCATTTACTGTTAAATCCTTGTATCAACAAAATTTCTTGCAAATGCTTTTATAAAACAACATGATCCGTTTCAAAGAGCGCTTCAAACTCTTTCTGGCTGATTTTTTCTTTTTCCAGCAGAAGTTTGGCGCAGGCATCTAAAACACTGCGGTTTTCTGTAATGATCTGTCTTGCCTTGGCATAACACTCATCAATGATACGTTTTACTTCCTGGTCGATCGCAGTTGCCACACCTTCCCCATAGCCTCTGGTGTGTGCCAGATCTCTTCCGATGAACACTTCATCATCATCATTATCATAGCAGATCAGTCCGACATTCTCCGACATACCATAGCGTGTCACCATCGCTTTTGCCATCTTGGTTGCCTGTTTGATATCCTGGGAAGCACCGGTTGTGATATCGTCAAAGACAAGTTCCTCCGCCACGCGTCCTCCGAGTGAAACGGTGATATCCTGTAACATCTTGCCCTTGGTATTAAACATCTCATCTTTTTCCGGGAGTGGCATGGTATATCCTGCTGCACCTGCTCCGGTAGGGATAATGGATACAGAATACACAGGTCCTACATCCGGCAGTACATGGAATAAGATCGCATGGCCGGCTTCATGGAATGCAGTGATCCGCTTTTCCTTGTCGGAAATGATACGGCTCTTCTTCTCTGCTCCGATCCCGACTTTTACAAAGGATTTCTTAATATCATTCTGTGTGATGTACGCACGGTTTTCTTTTGCAGCGACGATTGCCGCCTCATTCAAAAGATTTTCCAGATCAGCTCCGGTAAACCCGGCTGTTGTCTGTGCGATCTGTTTTAAGTCCACATCATCACCAAGCGGTTTATTTTTAGCATGCACGGCAAGGATCTCCTCTCTGCCACCGATATCCGGACGACCGACATACACTTTACGGTCAAAACGTCCCGGTCGCATGATCGCCGGATCTAAGATATCCACACGGTTCGTTGCCGCCATGACAATAATGCCCTCATTGACGCCAAAACCGTCCATCTCAACAAGCATCTGGTTTAATGTCTGCTCACGCTCATCATGTCCACCGCCCATACCGGTTCCGCGGCGTCTTGCCACCGCATCGATCTCATCGATAAAGACGATACATGGTGCGTTTTTCTTTGCTTCCTCAAAAAGATCACGGACACGGGATGCACCGACACCGACAAACATTTCCACGAAATCAGAACCGGAAATACTGAAAAACGGCACGCCTGCTTCTCCTGCGATCGCTTTTGCAAGCAGTGTCTTACCTGTTCCCGGAGGTCCGACTAACAGAACTCCTTTCGGGATTCTTGCGCCTAAAGCTGTATATTTCTGTGGTGCACGGAGAAAATCCACGATCTCCTCCAGCTCCTCTTTTTCCTCTTTCAGACCTGCGACATTGGCAAATGTCACTTTTTTGGCATCCGGCTGCATCAGCTTTGCACGGCTCTTACCGAAATTCATCATCTTGCTGCTGCCGCCGCCCGCGTTTGCCGCTGCCTGATTGGTCATGATCATGAAGAAAATAAACATTGCCCCGAATATGATCAGATATGGAAGCAGTGTCATGATCCAGCTCTCCGCCGGAACATTCTCCATCGTATAATAAGTGATATCCTGATCCTGCAGATAAGATACGATCTCATTTACATCTGACACGATCAGCACCTTCTGTGTGGAATCCGAGAATGTAAGATTCACACTTCCGGTCGGAATCTCACGATTCTGCACAATATCAATGGCTGTTACATCCCCTGACTGGATGTCTTTCTCAAAAGCTGCTCTTGTATAAGAATTTGTGGTTGTATTTCCATCCAGGAAATACCAGACACCAACTACGATCAGGATGAGCACCAGATAAAACCCAAAGCCTCTGTAACTATTATTCCTACTATTCAAAGCTGCTCTCCTTTATTCTTCGTCCTCAAGTTCCACACATCCAATGTATGGCAAATTTCTGTACTGCTGGTCAAGGTCTAATCCAAAACCTACTACAAACTCATCCGGGATCTCAAAACCGACATAATCCACCTTCACATCACACACGCGCCGGTCCGGTTTATCTAACAGTGTGCATAACTTCAGGCTCTTTGGATTTCTTGTTTTCAGGTTCTGAAGCAGATAACTCAGTGTTCTTCCGGAATCAATGATGTCCTCGACCACAAGGACATTCTTTCCCTCAATTGTAGTATCAAGATCTTTTCCGATCTTGACAACACCGCTGGAACTTGTGCCGGCACCATAACTGGAAACAGACATAAAATCGATCTCTACCGGAGAGGTGATCCGCTTAGCAAGTTCACAGGTAAAGAAAATCGATCCCTTTAAAATGCAGATCAGATATACGGTCTCACCGCCATAATCTTTGCTGATCTGTTCTCCCATTGCTTTTACGCGCTCTGTGATCTGTTCTTCTGTCAGATACTTTCTAATATTCTTTACTTTCATGATAATTTCCTCCAAAAAAATGTACTTCTAATATCTTTTTTGTATTTTCATCGATTTTATAATCTGCACTGATCCGCTGTCCGACCGCCCATATAACATGAGAGTCTTCCGTCAGGAGCAGCATGGTATCCCGCATCTCTTTTGGGACTTTTTCATTAATAAAATACTCTTTCAGTTTCTTTGTGTGTCCCCTGTCATCCACCGTAAGATAATCTCCTGCGGTTCTGGTTCTGATTTGCAGTCCAACTTTGATTTTATCATAATTCAGCCATTTCGTATATGATTTTTTATCAATTTCCCCGATTTTCCCATCCGGGCTGAGTCCGCAAAACCTTACTCTGCCTCCCGGCACTTCCAGTTCCAGTGTCTCTCCATCAAAAACTTTTTGCAGGCTCTCCTTTGGTATTTCTATCAAAAAGGTGTTATCCGCCCTCTTTTTTTCCGTCTCTTTTCTCAGCAAAATACCATGATAATTGCGCTCCGCCAGCACCTGATATGGCAGTTCCACATATCGTCCAACCTGTGAAAAATAAAGGTTTCTCACGCTCTCTACATGTTTTCTCGTAATATCTTTTTTCGATCCTGCCACCTGTCCGATTGCCTTATGGAGAACCTCCCGCTGCACAACTTCGTGGCACTCCTCCCACACGCCCGAATAAAGCTGTATGCCATCGCTTTTTTCAACCACATACATTTCCCGGATATGCTCTGCCTCCTCATTGAGAAAATCTCTCATTTCCTGCAGAAGCGCCGCACTCTGGTTGATATGTGCCACCGCCTGCCCATTGATCTGCTTTAGTTCCGGCAGCACCTGATGCCGGATACGGTTTCTGCTGTATTCTGTATCCAGATTTGTCTCATCCATACAATAGGACTGCCCGCATTCCTTTAAAAATGCCTCGATCTCTTCCCGCGGCTGCGCAAGCAGAGGACGGATCAATTCGTAAATCCCCTCATCCCTGCGGCGGCTCATGCCACACAGCCCATCCAGTCCGCTTCCGCGCACCATCTGAAACAAAACCGTTTCTGCGTTATCCTCCGCATGATGCGCCAGCGCAAGCCTGATCTTCTTTTCCGGAAATTCCTTTTTTACGCTTTCTGCCGCTTTCTTATAACAGTCATATCTTAAAATGCGCGCTGCTTCCTCCAGCCCAAGACCATGTTTCTCCGCAAATAGAGGAACTTCCACTGAAAATATATGACATCTGATCCCATGATCCTGACACAGGGTTTTCACAAACGCAGCGTCTTTCCGGCTCTCTTCCCCACGGATGCCATGCTCCACATGGACTGCTTCCAATAAAAAATCTGTTTTTTTCTGTAACTGCTCCAGCATCAACAGGAGGCAGACGGAATCAGCACCGCCGGATACCCCTGCGAGTACTATGTCCCCGTCTTCCACTATTTTTTCTTTTTTCCATTCGTTTAAAAGTTCATTTGTCATCTATTTCTCCCAGATGCAGGTTGCAAGAATGGTCATATCATCCGAAACCTTTCCCCCTGTAAAAAGAAGCACCCGCTCCAAAATCTTTTTCGCCAGGATGCCCGGATGATTGGTGTTGATACTCTCGATGATCTCCTGCATTGTTTCTTCCGGATTTGGTACATGCAGATATTCTAACACACCATCCGTGACCATGACAACAAAATCGCCGTTTTTCAGGGTTATCTTTTTATGCTCGATCTCGGGGTTTGTCCCGACGCCGACCGGCAGGGAATCCGGAGCAAAACTTATCACCTCCTGCCCGTGCCTGATAAAGCTTCCCGCTGCTCCGATCTTATAAAAATCCGCCGCCCCATCATAGAGGTTCACCATGCACAGGTCAACGGTCGAATACAGATCACTCTCCCCTTTCATCACCATCGCCGAGTTCATCATACGGATCGCTGTCTCCACTGAAAAACCGGCTTCCAAAAAGCGTTCCACAAGATCTAACACCATCTCACTCTCTTTGCATGCGGCACTGCCGGAGCCCATGCCATCCGAGAGTCCGAGCAGAAGATCGCCGCGCTCCAGCTCCAGAAACGAGAAATTGTCCCCGGAAATCTGTGCACCGTCTTTTTTCAGCCGTGCGATTCCCTGCACACTGCGGTATTTTGTATCCTCGTAAAACAAAAAATCGGTGCGTTCCTTTGAGATAAATGAACGGCAGTCTGCGGCAGCACGGATATCTTTTCCAAGCGCATGGCTGACCGCTGCGAGAAATGATTTCACAGAAACACAGCCGCCCATTTTACTGCGCAGTCCCGCTGTCAGCCGCAGACGTCCCTCCTGATTCTCATACAAATGCATTTCCTCAATGACGATCCCGCTCTCTTTTGCCCGGTAGCGTATCTCTGCCAACGCCTTTTTCTCCTGCGTATCCAGCAGTTTTTCCTCCTTCGCACAGTCTTTCATAATGTACGCCATCGCATCGAGCTGTTCTGCGATCGTCTGACGGTTTTCCAACAGACGGTTGTACCACGCACGGTTTAAGCTTGCCTTCTCAAACACGCGCACTGCCTCCTCCACCATATCTTTGCTGTGTTTGCAGTAGTGGCTTAGTTCCTCCTCACTTTCTTTTGCCGGAATCCCCACATTCAGGATCGACGTGATCATGTTAGACAAAATTCCATACAACGGCGTAGATTCCTGCTCCCAGCATATCGCACAGCAGTCACAGTTTGCGCAGAGCCTTCCGGTCAGCTCATTTTGCATTTGTCCGAGTTCCTCCGCCGTGTACTGCTCCTTTTTTTTACTCATATTCATAAAAATCTGTGACAATCCCTGAAACGATTCCGCATACCCCGAAAGGCGTTCCTCCTTGCCTCTGTCCACGGGTTCCTGCTCTATCCTGCTTCCGCGCCCCTGCCACTCCATAAAAAAATGAATGCCGCGGTTTAAAAGGATCACCGCGCCGAATACAAAGATTCCTTCCAGAAACACTGCCAGTACCTCCGGCTGGTCTTTCCATTCCAGCAGTCCGCCACAGAAAGACAGAATCATCGTCGTGATTGCTGTCAGGATTGCCGCCAGAAATGCGGGGCAGCCCTCATTCGCCCACTCTACCAGTTTGATCGCACCTGCGGTCACAAGAAGTGCCACTGCGTATTTTACCGTTGCCGTCAGTGGCATAAAATAAAGCATTCCTATGTACATCGCAGCCGTCAGCCACACGCCGTTTACTCCTTCCAAGAATGCTGCCGCAAAATACGCCGGGGCAAGTGGATAGCAGCCCATCATTTGCATACTGCATGCAAGAACGCCTCCCGCAATCGTTATCATCTGTTTACCTGCATTTTTTTTCATGACATAATCTCCTTTTTCCTTTTCACGATAACTGTGATATCTACGTTGTGAAAATTGTGACAATTAATTTACGTTTTTGATTTTCACAATCATCAATTTCTGTACGCCGGACAACTTTGAAGTTTTCATGTATCTATGCTTCGCAGTTGTCCTGCAACCGTGTCCACGATTATAGGAGTTGTCCATGAAAATGTTTGTCAAAGGAACGTCGTGGCAAAAAAAAGTTTTCGCCAAAAATTCCGCTCAAATGTCTGTTTGTGGTGCTTGAAGGGAGTTCGGGTTTTTTAGGAGGCTAAGGTACTAAACCATTCAAAATAAGTTACAGAAACGAAATTTTGACACTATACACCGACACCTACGTGAAGTAAAATACTTATAAACCATCCGGTAATTGAAAAACTCATTCATAGCGTAAATTGAATTGTGAAGAATTGACAAAAGACATGAAAGACACTGAGGAGCCGCCGGTCCTTAGAAATCAGTGTTTGTGTTTCGTTCTGATTTATCAGGTAAGAAATACAAACGATGATTTCTTAGTACCGCTGCGAGCGACGCGTAGCGAGAGCGTGTCTTGAATGTTTTTGTTAATTTTTCACAATTCAACACGACCTAGAAAGCTTTTCACATTACCGGACACACCCTCATTTTGAAAGGAGATTTTGTAATGTATCTTGCAGATGAAAAAAGATATGACACGATGGTTTACAACCGCTGCGGCAACAGTGGTTTAAAGCTTCCATTAGTATCTTTAGGCTTATGGCATAATTTTGGAGACACAGGTGTTTACGAAAACATGAAGCAGATGTGTTTCACCGCATTTGATCACGGAATCACACATTTTGATCTTGCCAATAATTATGGTCCTGCTTACGGAAGCGCAGAGAGCAACTTTGGAAAGATTATGAAAGAGGAACTTCATCCTTACCGTGATGAACTTCTGATCAGCACAAAAGCCGGTTATGATATGTGGAAAGGACCTTACGGCAACTGGGGAAGCCGCAAATATCTGATTGCCAGCCTTGACCAGAGTTTGAAACGTCTCGGCTTAGATTATGTCGACATTTTCTATCATCACAGAATGGACCCTGAAACTCCACTTGAAGAAACAATGGGAGCTTTAGATTCTATCGTAAAGAGTGGCAAGGCACTTTATGTCGGTCTCTCTAACTATGACGGTCCAACCTTAAGAAAAGCAACCGCGATCTTAAGCGACTTAAAGTGTCCATTTATCATTAACCAGAATCGTTACTCTATTTTTGACCGCACCATTGAAAACAACGGATTAAAAGAAGCTGCCAATGATCTTCAGAAGGGAATCATCGCCTTTTCCCCTCTTGCGCAGGGGCTTCTGACCAACCGTTACTTAGATGGTATCCCGGCTGACAGCCGCATCGCTGCTGATGGACGTTATTTAAAGGAAGCTGCCTTAACCCCTGAAAAGCTTGCGCAGATCCGTGCTTTGGACTCGCTCGCTGGGGAACGCGGTCAGACACTTGCCGAGATGGCTTTAAGCTGGATCTTAAAGGATGATAAAGTAACCAGCGTTTTAATTGGCGCTTCCAAACCGGAACAGATTTTAGACAACATTAAGATCATCGGACACACAGACTTCACAGAAGAAGAATTACAAAAGATAGAGACGATTGTTCAAGATTGACATTGAAGTACAAAAATGGGACTGTACAAAAAACAGTCCCATTTTTTTATCTATCACGCTCACGATCCAACGAATGCGATCGTTACTTTTGTTCTTTAAATACAACCTCATTATCATAAAGCAGCCCCAGTTTGCTCTTGGCGACATCTTCGACATACTGCTGTGATTTTGTATAAGTCTCGTATGCTTCTAACTCTTTTTGTCTGTCCTGTTCTGCGGAAAGCTGCTGTTCTAAGTCCGCCTGTTTGGCAATATATTCCTGATCCTTCTGGTATACCTTAATGATCTGTGTTGACATAACAATTGCAAACACAAATACAATACAGGTAATGCACATTCTTCCAGCTCTGTTTCCGTTTTTTCTACGTCTTCTTTTCGCGTTTGCCATGATGAACCCCTCTAAATCTACGCATTAAAGCTTACATAAACTCATTTTAATCATTTTTATCCATTTTTTCAACTGTTTACATAAAAAACTTATGATTTTCCTGCCAATCTTTCGAAAAGGTTTTGTCACAAAACCGGTTATCCTTCCCGCAATGCCAAGTATTTTCTTCAAAATACACACATTGATCTTTACAACAAATCTGCTGAGGAGGAAAAAATACAGTATCATGCCAAAAATAACACCACCAATGGCAAATCCCCGGATCATACCGTCATTCTCCTGATACAGCATCAGAAAAACCGCAGCAGTGCATAGTAACCAATAACAGAAGTCTTCCACTCCAATCCAGATTGCGCCATGTGGCACGATTCTTCGGAAAATACGAAAAATATCGTACAGCAGGAATAGTCCCATCCCCACCAGAACCGAGATTCCGAGAAAAACTGCCTCTGTGAAAATCCCCTCGCTCACCCTGCTTCCGGTCTCCTGCACCTGCCAAAACAGGATTCCTTCCGCCAGCCGCACAAATCCAGACATTATTTAAAAAGCCTTCCAAGAAGAGATTCCGTCTGTTTTGCAACATTTTTCGGCTCTGAATAGGTCAGGGAATCGATCCGTCCCTCAATATCGATTTCTCCCTTTTCCAGTGAAAGGCGGTTTACATGAAGGTCATGTCCTTTTATTAGAAGCATCCCAAGCTCCGTCTCCAGCAATATCTCTGCCACATCAAAAGACAGTACATCCACCACACCGCTGAATGCGCCATTTTTCCGGTTTGCCAAAAGCACTTTGTGGGATTTTGTCACATTATTCTTCTCATCCATAAATCTCCTCCTCATATATACAGGTAATTGCGAACCTCCTACTTACGTTTTGAATGTTTTCTATGAGTTCCGCACTTGTCTATATTCTATATATGAGAAGGTTCCCTGATTTATGCCCTCAAAAATAACTGCGCTGGCTAATGTGGATATGGAATATATTTAGGCTATATATTCAAACAGGTCTTTTGCTTCCTCTTTCTTCGTTGTATCCTGAAGATCAAGCACACGCACTTTCACACTTTTAGTTCCAAATGCGATCTCGATCACATCCCCGACTTTCACATTGACGGAAGCCTTTGCCGGTTTTCCGTTCACCATCACACGTCCTGCATCACACGCTTCATTCGCAACCGTTCTTCTCTTGATGAGTCGTGACACTTTCAAGAATTTATCTAATCTCATTGTTTTTATTTTCCCCTCTTACTTTTTATTCCGCAGGTTACACATCCCTGCGGCATGTTTTTTATCCAACAGAAACGATGTCTCCTGCTGCACAAAAAATGAGCCCGGAAAATCCGGGCTCGATAACATTCTTATTCAAAAAAGAATTATGCGTTAACCATGTCTTTTAAAGCTTTTCCTGCTTTGAATTTTGGAGCTTTAGAAGCTGGGATAACCATCTCTTTACCGCTCTGTGGGTTACGTCCTGTTCTCTCTGCTCTCTCAGAAACTTCGAATGTTCCGAATCCAACTAACTGGATTTTCTCACCTTTTTTTAATTCCTCAGCAACAACATCTGTGAATGCTTTTAATGCTGCTTCTGCGTCTTTTTTGCTTAATTCAGCTTTCTCAGCCATAGCTGCAACTAATTCTGCTTTGTTCATGTTAAAAATTCCTCCTCTGGATTTTCACTTTATGATATATGAGGTTTTTTCTTTTCCAAAATACCTACATCCATATTTATACTTGTTTTCTATGCCTTTGTCAAGGAAATTTCCTATATTTTGGGCATTTATAGCATTTTGTTGATCATTGCATGGACAGACTCAGACAATGCTTTTGATTTTGCATCTGCATCTTCTAAGGATGTTCCTTTTACACCGAGATAGAATTTTACCTTTGGCTCTGTACCTGAAGGTCTTACACATACCCATGCATCATCCTCCAGCTCATAATATAAAACATTGGAAGCCGGAAGACCGGTCGGTTTTACAGCGCCTGTTGCAGTATCTGTAATGGTGTCCTTCTTATAATCACGCACTGCCGTTACTTTGTAACCGCCAATCTCTGCCGGAGCATTCTCTCTCAGCGTATTCATGATCTCCTGGATCTTGGCAAGTCCCTCGATACCTTTTAAAGTGATAGCAGTCACATCATCTTTGTAGTATCCGTAACGCTCATACATTGCAAGCATAGCATCCCAGAGTGTCATGTTTTTGGTCTTATAGTAAGCTGCTGCCTCGCACAGTGTCATGGAAGCATCGACCGCATCTTTATCTCTTGCATAAGTTCCGGTCAGACAGCCATAGCTTTCCTCCATACCAAAGAGGTAGGTTCCTTTTCCGGTGTTTTCAAACTCGAGGATCTTCTGTCCGATAAATTTAAATCCTGTTAAAACTTCTACAAGCTGGATTCCATAATATTTTGCAATTGCATCTGCCATATTCGTGGAAACGATCGAGCGGATAAATGCTCCATCTTCCGGCAGTCCGTACAGGGCTTTTCTCTGACCGATCACATAATCGCCGATCAGGCATCCGGACATGTTACCTGTCAGGCTGTGGTACTCCCCGGTCTTGGAATCTTTTACATAAACGCCAAGCCTGTCTGCATCCGGGTCTGTTGCAAGGATGAGATCAGCATCCACTTTTTTGCCTAAAGCAAGTCCTAATTCAAATGCTTCTGCTGCCTCCGGATTTGGATAACTTACGGTTGGGAAATCTCCATCCGGGAGTTCCTGCTCCGGAACGACATATACATTTTTGAATCCAAGTTCTTTTAACACACGGCGCACCGGGATATTTCCGGTTCCGTGAAGTGGAGAGTACACGATTTTTAACTCTCCTGCCACTTTGTCAATACAATCCTGATGAAGGATCAGTTTTTTCAGTTCTTCTATGTATGGATCATCGATATCTGCTCCGATCACCTGATAAAGACCTGCTGCAACTGCGGCATCTTTGTCCATCGTCTTAACGGCCGCATAATCTGTGACTTTCTTCACCTCTGCCATAATTCCGGTATCGTGAGGCGGAGTGATCTGTGCGCCATCCTCCCAATATACCTTGTATCCATTATATTCCGGTGGGTTATGGCTGGCTGTGATATTGATTCCTGCGGTGCATCCTAATCTGCGGACTGCATAGGAAAGTTCCGGTGTCGGACGAAGCGACTCGAACACATACGCCTTAATTCCGTTTGCAGCAAGGCATAAAGCCGCAACATCTGCAAATTCCGGCGACATATGTCTGGAATCATATGCAATTGCTACCCCTTTCTCCTGTGCATGCACATTGTTGATATAATTTGCAAGTCCCTGTGTTGCCTTGCGGACTGTATAGACATTCATACGGTTTGTTCCGGCACCGATCACGCCGCGGAGACCTGCCGTACCAAACTCAAGATCCATATAAAAACGGTCTTCGATCTCTTTTTCGTTCCCCTCGATCGCTTTTAATTCTGCTTTTGTTGCATCGTCAAAGTATGGATTGTTTAACCATTCTTCATACATTTCTTTGTATCCCATAATTATTTCCTCCCTGTATTAATCTCGTTTATAGTTTAGCTTTGTCAGCCGCTATTTTCAAGTTATTTTTTTGTAACTATTCAGAGCCAGGGCAATTTTCAAAAATTTGCGAATCATGCTTGCATGAATGAGCATAATTTTGAAAATTTCTTTGGCGAAGTAACCACAATGAGCAAATAACAAGCATGCTTGTTATTCAAGGAAAGCTCTGAGAGAACGATTTTGCGAATGAGGTTCTGAATAGTTACATCTTCTTACTTATTCAACGACGTGATGAGATCAGAAAGTGTGGACAGATAATCAGATGTCACATCTTTGTCCGTGGACTTGTCTGTCGTCTCCGAATCTTTTTCTGTACTCTTTGTCTCCTCCTCACTGTCTTTTGTCTCTGTCTCAGCAGTTTCGGTCTCCTCCACAGACTCTGTGCCCTCTGTCATGTCATTGTCTGACGTAGTACCGTCTCCGGTAAGAGAGATATCGATATTCGCTGCCGCAGAGTTAACAAAAAGCTTTTTATCAAAATCGTCGTATCCCTCTGCCTCCGCATGCAGTTCATGCACACCATAGGTGAGTACCACAGGTGCACTGTAATCCACGGTATCCCCGTCAATGGAAAGCGTTGCTCCCTCCACATCAATATAAAATATGATACTTCCAGTCTTAGGGCCCTCACCTTTTAATTCATCCAGATCAAGCGTGCAGTTCTCCCCTCTTGCGATCTCCACCTCTGTGCTGCCGCCATATCCTTCATTTGCAACGGTAACCGTATAAGTTCCCTCCGGGATCTCCAGCTTCATATTGTGTGTGATCTGTGCAAAAATCTTACTTCCCACCTGAATAAAACTTCCCTCAAATACGGATGTATTCTTTAACTCCAGAGTTCCCTGTCCGGTAGTGACGGATACGGATAATATTTTTGTTCCGATTCCAACGACACGGATCTCATCTTTTTCGTTCAGGTCGGACAGACGGATTTTTTCTCCATTCGATTCCACGAACAAATCTGCGTCATACGAATACTTGGAATCCGCAATTTTGAAAATCCCACGCTCTGTATCTACCGAATATTTTGTGATATCCGAATATTCCCAGACTTCATCCGCGATCTGTGCCTGCAAGAGCCGTCCTTCGCCATCTTTTTTTCCAATATGGATCACCCTGCCCGGCTCAAAATCCATCGTTGTTGCACTGTTTCCGTATTTATCCAGAAAGTCTGTAGACAATGAATAAACATACAGATACTGCTTTCCTGATGCAAGCTGCTTTAAATTCAACTGTTCATTGGTCATGTCATTGCCAATGATCAGATAGAGATCGGTTCCGATCGATGTCTCCGCCCCTGCGCCCTCTGCTTCCTCAGTATCTGCCGCTGTCTCTTTCGCCGGATTATAATACTGTGCAGTCGAGACCGGTCTTGTCTGCTGTCCACAACCCGCTAATAAAATCATACTTAAAATAATGCTATAATACATGTATCTTAATTTTCTCAACGTATCACCTCTTATGTAAATTGCGAAACTCATCAAAGCGTAAATAGAATTGTGAAAAAAAAGTTTCGCTGTTACCTAATTATATCCTATTTTCTACTTTCCCTGCAAGCGTCTGCAAAAAATGCTCCCTCGCCCCCTCCTGTGTGATCACCTTGCTGAGTTTTTCGGTGTTTCTGCCGGAAAGCCAGGCTTTGTGGGACTGGCTATAATGATTTGCAATTTTCCAGAATTTCTCGGGATACGCAAGGTAAAAATACAAATATGAAAATTCCTGCGGCTTTAGTTTACGCACAGAATCATATGCCCCGATCAACTCCATTCCAAGCGACGTGTTCCAATTATTTTTTTCCATCATCTTCCGCACAAAATTTGAGAGGTCACTCACCCGGATCTGATAGGAAAAATTAAGGAAATTGACGATTGCCACGCCCTCTCTCGAAAAAATGACATTGTGCTGGTTATAATCCCCATGGCAGAAGCCAGTCAACTCCTCACGAATCTCCATATTTTGTAACTGCTCTGTGACAGCTTGTGCCTTTTCAAAAAAGCCTGCAAACTGACGCATAAACATTTCCTCAAACTCATTTTTCTGTTTTCTGCCACGGATATAGTTGCGCACCTGCCGCAATTCACGATTATGTTTTTCATAAAGCAAAAGCAGGGCGTTAGGATTCATTTTTACAAACTCAGGCACCTCGTCCGGATACTGTTCAGTTGCATTATGTAAACCAGCGAGCAGTCTTACCGCATACACCATGTCCTCCCTGCTCTTCGTATCGCACTCGGCTCCACGGAAAACTGACAATAGCAGATAATTCTGTTCCTCTTCGTCCCTGGCAAAAATTTCCCCTTCTTTTGTATAAAAGATCTGCTCTGCCACAATATTCTGCCCCTTCAGGAAATCAAGCATTCCAGCCAGAAATTCCGCACGCTCCACAGAGCCCCTATACTCCTTCAGCGCGCGCATTCCGAGATCTGTTTCACACAAAAAACAGTCCCTTCCCTTCGAAATAGACTTTACCTCCATCTCATATTGTTCTGCTATCTGTTCCGGCCTGATATACATGAAAATCCCCTCCATACGATGAATCTGCGATAAGAGAGCAAATGCTCTCCTGCCGTGTCAATTCATCATATGTGAGGGGATGCGATATTATGAACCTGTTCCATTAATTTTTCTTTCGTGTTGTCCTCCGGGTGTTCCAGCACATACTCCAAAAGCTGTTTCAGCGTCTCGCCGATCGCCTTTCCCGGCTGCATTCCATCTGCGATCAGATCCGTTCCCGTAACCGCAAGTTCCTTTATGGAAAGGCACTGCCGCTTCGCCATGATCTGCTCATATATTTCTTCGTATTCCTTTAAATACTCTGCTTTTTCCTCCCGCCTGTATGCACTCTGTGCCAGCATGTCCGCTCTTTTTACTGCAAAAAGCAGCGGATACTGATCCACACCGTTCCGGTAGATTGCTCTGCGGACCGTCCGCTCCTGCAAAGGCGGATTATCGTCGTGGCATAAGATCAGTCTGCATACCCGGTCGGTTGTATCATTGTCAAACTTCAGCCGCCGCAAAATCTTCCTTGCCACAAGACTTCCTTCCTGTGGGTGTCCATAAAAGTGATCCACGCCATGTTCGTCCGTGGTTCTGCACATCGGTTTTGCCACATCATGTAACAGCATTGTAATACGCGCCACTTTATCCGGCTGTATCTCCATCAGGGCATGCAGCGTGTGCTCCCCCACAGAATAGCAGTGATGCGGATTATTCTGCGGTGTTTTCATCATCTCGTCAAATTCCGGCAGAAAAACTGCGGTAAGTCCTGTCTCATAGGCCGTGCGCAGCAGTTCCGGATGTCCGGACGTGAGAAGTTTTACCATTTCGATCTGAATACGTTCTGCACTCACTTTTGCAATGTTTGGTGCCAGGGAAACAATCGCCTCTCTTGTCTCATCTTCAATAGAGAAGCCAAGCTGCGCTCCAAACCGCACTGCACGCAGCATACGAAGCGCGTCCTCCGTAAAACGCTCCACAGCAGCTCCCACGCACCGGATCACACCGCGCTCTAAATCTCCCACACCATCAAACGCATCGACCAGCCCATCCTTATCATTGTAAGCCATGGCATTGATCGTAAAATCGCGGCGCTTCAGATCTTCTAACAGATTGGAAGTAAACTGTACCTCCTTAGGATGCCTTGCATCCTCATATTCCCCGTCTATACGGTATGTGGTCACCTCGAATCCCTCATGTTCAAGCATCACGGTAACCGTTCCATGCTGGATCCCAGTATCTATGGTATGTCGGAATAACTCTTTTACCTGTTCCGGTTTTGCTGATGTCGTGATGTCCCAGTCCATAGGAATCCGTCCTAACATCGTATCACGGACGCACCCACCTACAGCATAGGCCTCAAAGCCATGCTGTGTCAGTGTGTCAATAATATAAGTTACTTTCTCAGGTAAAACGATTTTCATATACGATAGGTTCCTTTTGTCGTTGTTTTGATCGAATATAACAGATCATCCGCCCTCTTGATCATCTCTGTCATATCATTTTCCGTACAGATATGGTCTCCGGCTGCAATACCGATGGAGCAGGAGATCTGATGCTGTTTATCGATTGAGAATGACTGTCCGAGTTTTTCACTGATCTCCGCCGAAAATCCGTCTGCCTCATCAATAATCTGATAGATACGCTCTGCCTTTTCTTTGAAAATATCCCTGTCATCTGTATAAAGGAAGATCAGGAACTCATCCCCGCCATAACGGCACACAAAACCATCTTTTCCACAGACTTCCGTAAAAATATCAGCCATTTTGATCAGAACGAAATCGCCCACATCATGTCCGTACGTATCATTATAGTGTTTGAAATTGTCCAGGTCAATAAACATCACTCCCAGCTTTGGTTTTCTTTTTTCCCCTGCGATCTCTTTCAGAAGTGCGTCTAATTTGCGGTAGAACCCTTCACGGTTATAGCACCCTGTCAGCTGGTCTGTAACTGCCGACATATACAGTTTTGTATTCATCTCATAAATCTTGTCATAGGCATCAAGCCTGTTCAATGCGTAACGCACCTCACGGAACAGAAGCTGATAAAAGTTCAGATCGTCCTCATCAAGCATATAACGGTTCACCGAGGAATGCCAGTTATCCTTCATCAGCACATAGGTGATGACAATATTCTCGATTTTTGCGTTGTTAAAAAATGGGATCGCCACCATAGAACACACATCTTCATCACCAAAAATCGATGTGATATCCTGATGTTCAGAATAATTGCTGCTGATCTTGGAGATCACAAATCCACCCGCATTTTTCCGCATGGATTTTTCCATGATCTTCATGATCTCCGGCGTCATCTCTTTCTCTGTGTCATTGTAAAGTACCTGCGGCACCCTCTCGCTATAGCGGATATAGACTGCCCGGTCGACGTCAAAATGATTTAAAAATGTCTTCATGACCATATTGAGCATCTCTTTTGCAGTGATACCATTTACATCGATCAGTTTCTGCCAGATAGAAATAAAGTCGAGCTGTTCTTTCTTACTCTTATATGCCCGCTCCACGCTCTCCTGCTTTAACAGATCCTCGATTTCCCTGGTTGATAATTCCTCACAGTCGTCATCTACCGGTGGCAGAAGATCTTTCATATCCTCCGCGTACTCATGGAACATGATACGATGTGTCTCTTCATACTGTTTTAAAATAAACTCTTCCTGCTCATAAAGGATCTCTTTTCCTGCATTCCTGAAGCATTCCATCCTGTTCCTTCGGAACAGCACATAACAGAAAAACTGGTTTCCCTCTGCTCTCTTTAAATAAATATCTGCCTGCTCATATAATTTTAGCGCCTCCTCGTTGTCTCCGTCATGCTGTGCTAATAATGCCTTGGAAAACGTATAGAGGAACATATCATCATCTGCCTTTGCGTAGTCATGCACAGTGGCGAGGTTGTTTTCTGTCTTTTCCTTCTCGAAAATATAATTCAAAAACTGGCGGCAGCTATACAGATACCTCTCACAGTTAAAACGGTTTCCCTGTAAAATGGAAACCAGAGCAAACAATCCATACAGTTTGGACAGGTTGCAGACACGCAGACTGTTCAGATGCAGCTTTTCGATCGCTTTCATACACTGTGTCAGGTATTCCTGCGCCTTGTCATACTGCCCCAGCATAACGCAGTTCAATGACATATTATAATGTACTTCTGCAATATCCTCCGGCTTTCTCAGTTTACATAATATCTTAATTGCCTTGTTGTAATAGCTCTGGGCTCTCTCATTTTCTCCCATTGCACATAAATTATACGCAATACCGGAATAGATCCTTCCGCCCTCCACGCTGTCAACATCTTTCATCGCCTCATAGGTACGGATCGAATATAACAGGGAAACTTCGTACTCGCCATTTGTGGATGCTATCATGATATTTTTCCGATATGCAATGCTGATAAGCTGCTCATTGCCAATCTCTTTTGCAAGCGCAACGCCCTTGGAAAAATAAATCAGAAATGCTTCCGACCGGTACGCTTTTGCCACGATCTCCGGTTTATTGTCGTATGCATAAATATAAATATGCGCCAGATGATTTTTGTAATGGTACGCATTCAGCTTCTCGATCAGTTTATCGCTGATCTCAATATCCTGGGCACAGAAGAAAATATTGCACCAGCCGGACATCTGGTTCTGCGCTTTTAAAAGTTCTGCACGGAACACTAAAAAATCATCCCCCAGCGCTTCTCCGCACTCCTTTGCCTTCTGTACATAAATCATGGCTTCCTCTAACTTTCCAAGATACATGTAAGAAGTTGCCATCCAGAAATTATAATAAAATGCTCCCTCTTTCTCCTGATCCTGCAGTTTTTCCAGATCTTCGCAGGATTCCAGAGCCTTCGCAATATCTCTTTGCAACACCGACACCATAATCTGTAACAGCAAAAGCTGATAATGCTTTTTCTCAGAAATCGTAAAGTTATCAAACTTGATCCGGCGCTCAATCTTGCTCAGATGATGGTCTGCCTGATCAAAATCCAGAAAGTATACCAGATTATTCAGTTTCCGATAGCCATCGTCACTCTCATAATCAGAGTAATAGTCCATGACATCCGGTTCCATGTTCCTGCCTGCATTTCCGATATGGTACACCATGTTCCGGTCATCCATACTCTCACAGATCGCATCCCACTCTTCATGTGCAAATTCCGGAATCGACTGCACATCATTGACTCCCAAGACAATGCCGATATTTTTATTCTTCACCTGAAGCAGGCTGTTGGAAAGCTGCATGGTGCTTTTCGAAGCAAGCTGGAAACGGTTCAACACAATGACGACCGGACGGATCTCTGATAATTTCTGAAGCATCGTCACGATCGAATTGCGCATACGTTCCTGCTCATACTCTACCTCATCGATCAGGATCTGTTCCGTTCTCTCGCAAAATCCCTTTTCAAAATAACTTTCAAACACAGGTCTCTGAAGCTTGTAGACATCACATTCTTCCATAAACTCTTCCAATGTGCCGCTGCAATACTTATGGAACATCTGCCGGATCAGTCCCAGATATGGTTCATAAGCCTCTGCGATCTTGTTATAAGAAAACTCATGACAGGTAAAAAAGATATCTGTCTGGTCCTTATAATGATTGACACTCTCTAAATCCCATATAGAAAAATCATTGCTATACCGCACAAGGATACTGTTATGTTCTACATTTCCGATTCCTCCTGCGACCTGTTCGATAACCCCATTATAATACTTTTCTATCATACGATCCCCTTTTGCTCCAAAAAAACGCTTGCTGTTTTGTCACATTCTATATCCATTACCGGTTATACAATAAAACGTTCCACATTTTTCTGTAGTTTTTCAGCAGAATGATAGGTTGTCTCTGCCTTCTGTTTAATTGCCTCTGCCTCCTGCACAACGTTTCCTACTTTTTCAGCAATATCCGTTGTTCCGGTAGCTCCCTCTGTCGCAGTCTTGCTGACATCGGAGATAGCATCCATCACTCCGTTAATGGATGCGAGCAGCTGCTCCGATGATGCCGAGAAGTCCGTTACAAGAGAATCTACATTGGCAGCATCACTGTTATAGGAATTTGCCATTTCTGCAAATCCTCCAAGACTCTCCACAACATCATTTCCGACAAACTCCAGCAGCCTCTCTGCATCATTTGCAAGATTCTCAACGGCTGCGGTCACATTGCCAGTCACTTCCTGAATATGGGCAACTGCGGCTTTTGACTGCTCTGCCAATACACGGATCTCATCTGCAACAACCGCAAATCCTTTTCCTGCCTCTCCCGCCCTGGCAGCCTCAATGGATGCATTCAAAGCCAGAAGGTTCGTCTGTCCGGTAATATCCATGATTGATTTGGCAAGAACATTGATCTGATCCACAACCTTAATATCTTCGAGTGCTTTTGTCAGGCTCTCATTAATCTCCTCATGAATCGATCTGGTACGTCTGTCATTTTCGTCTGTATCTTTTTTGATTTTCACAGCACGTTCCCTGATCTCATCTGCCTCGTTAGCGCCATCCTGAGATCTCTCTGCAATACTCTTCGCAGCGCTCTCAATCTCATGTGACATTGCATTCATCTCTTCCGAAGATGCCGCTGTCTCCTCCATACCTGCCGCAAGCTCCTCCGTTGTCGCAGATACATTTTCAATCTGATCATCTAATGCCTGAAGACTTGTATCAATCTCCTGCACCATGCCGGTGATCTCTAATGCTTCTGATTTCACCTCTCCAATCAGTTCCTTCATCTCAGAGCGCATTTTCTCAAGCGAATCTGCCAGTTGTCCAAAATCATCTTTTCTCTTTAACAGATCCTGTTCAAATTCTTTTGAAAAATCACCCTGCGCTATCTCGTTAATGTGGGTAAGGCTCTTTTTCAATGGTTTCACAATGCTGGCTATGATCAGTGTCAGGACTAAAATTAAGATTACTTCCATGACAACAGCGATTCCGATGATCGCCATTCTGCTGTTGGATTCATAGGAAGAAAATTCATTTTTGACATCCAGTACATCATCATCAATATCGTCCGTGTAATTTCCGGTTCCAAGTACCCAGCCAAATGGCTCAAATGCCTTGCTGTAAGCACGTTTTGGAGAAGACTCCGTCTCACCCTCTCTCGGGAATACATAATCCGTAAAACCGCCGTCTTCCTGCTTTCCTGCGTTGATGATCGCCTGCATATACGCAAATCCATTGGTGTCCACTGCATCCATACGATTTGTTCCCTCTGTGTCATTGCCGAGAAGGACTACGTTTGTTCCATCATAGGTATCTACCCAGAAATATCCATTATTGCCGTAACGCAGATCACGAATCTGGTCTGCTGCAAGTTTTTCTGCCTCGTCTAAGGTATATTCACCTTTTTCATACCGATTGTAAATGCTCTGGCAAAGAGATATTACATTATCTACCTGTGCCTTGATCTGTTCATCATACGAGGAACGCATATCATTCTCGATAATGTCTAACGCATTATTTCCAAGTCCTGACAGGCTTGTGTTGGAAATGACGGTGCATAGTGCCAGTGCGATCAGTGCAATCACCATTACAATAACTAATTTTGTTCTCACCTTAATATTGTTCATACCCATACCTCTCACTACATCTTTTTTATTTTATGAACCCAATTTTAAATCCTATTTGTATTTTAGCACATTATGCTTATTTTACCACTCTATTTTCGACATTTTTCGTGATTTTATTCTATTTTTCGTTACTGTTCACTCATACTTCGTTCCAGTAACGATTCGCTGACTCATTTCAGTTTTTGCTTCACAAAAGGAGTCTGCTCACTCCTGAATCACTTTCTTACGCAGCAAAACAGCAAGTGTTTTACTGCTGAGTGAACAGTAACTATTTTTATAGCAAAAACGCAGAAGTCCTTTGTAACTCCTGCGTTTCTGTCTCAGATGAGAAATGGATTCCTGATTTCGAACTCCATTTTTTTATGTGTCTTTGGATGTTTAAATCCGATTTTATAAGAGCAGAGTAAAAGACCGTTTCCACTCCGTGTCATTGTCTCTTTAAAATTATACTTTGCATCCCCAACGATCGGGATTCCTGCATTTGCTAACTGTACCCGGATCTGATGATGCTTTCCGGTGTCTAATTGGATTCGAAGAACGGCGTTCGTTTTATTCTGTGCGATCACTTCATAGTCCAGCCTTGCTGCCTTTGCGCCCTCCGTACTTTTAGATACTACTTTTGAAGTGTTTGTTTTTCCATCCCGGAGTAAGTAATCCTCCAATGTACCTTTTTTCTGTTCCGGGACACCGTCTGTCACTGCATAATAGAATTTATCTGCCATTTTTGTCTGCACCTGACGGCTTAAATCCGCCGCAGCTTCTTTTGTTTTGGCAAAAACCATCCCTCCCCGCACCGGCTGATCCAGCCTGTGTACCACCCCGATATACGGCTGTTCTCCCTTTCCTGCCCGGTAATTTTTCAGAAGGCTTTCCATGTCCGCCTGTCCTAACCGTCTTGTCTGCGCCGCAACCCCCGCCGGTTTTTCGCAGACAATAACCTCCTCATCCTCGTATAAAATATTTATGTCCATGGCTGATGATCTCCTTCGTTATTCTATGGCATTTCTGCTGTTTTTATCTTCCTTGGTTCATTGTAGCATGATTCTTTTGTTTGGGCTACTGTTGCGGAGATTTGAATGAATGCTTTTATTCATTTTTTTAGTACTCATAATATTTAAAATTTTACTATTTTCTCCATTGCATTTTCTGATGTTGGTATGATACAATATCCCAAAGCATATTTTACAAAATCTTTGTGGCTGATGAGCCATCTGTATTCTAGGAAGCACTCGATTATCAAAAACAATCGGTGTCATTCATTTCGTATCTATGCTTTTATTACCCATTAACCAATTTAAAAGCAGGAGACGATTATGGATACTATTTTACAGAAATTGATCTTCCTGCTGTGAGGCATAATGCAATATGTGCTACATTTATTGCAGCCGCCTCATCGTGATAAGGAGGACACCCTATGGCAATGCGACCACAAGATCGTTACAAATCAACTACAGCAGGAGCAGTTTCTGCAAATCGCAACTACAAAGATACTGTTTTCCGGATGTTATTTTCAGACAAAAAGAATCTGCTCTCGCTTTACAATGCAGTAAACAGCAGAGACTATACGAATCCGGATGATTTAGAGATTGTTACTTTGGAAAACGCTATCTATATGGGAATGAAAAACGATCTGGCATTTATCATTGACACGAATTTATACCTGTACGAACATCAGTCGACTTACAATCCAAATATGCCACTTCGTGATTTATTTTACATTAGCAGTGAATATCAAAAAATGCTGGATCAAAAATCTTTATACTCATCCAGCCTGCAAAAGATACCTACTCCTAATTTTATTGAGTTTTATAATGGTTCTGATCCAGTTTGCGATGTTTTTGAGCACAGACTTTCCTCTGCTTTTGAACATCTGTCGGGTGAGCCAAAACTGGAACTGATCGTAACTGTCTTAAATATCAACGAGGGGCACAATGCCCTTCTTATGGAACATTGCAAAACATTAAGGGAATATGCACAATATGTTGCAAAGGTGCGAAAATACACAGCCGACATGTCTCTGAACGAGGCAGTGGAATGCGCTGTTGATGAATGTATCAAGGAAAATATTCTTGCGGATTTTCTTCGAAAGAACCGCGCGGAGGTTATCAGTATGAGTATATTTGAATATGACAAGGAAGAAGAAGAGAAAAAACTTCGGAAGGCGGAGTATGAAGCTGGCGAAAAAAGTGGAATTCAAAAGGGCGTCCTTAATACTGCACGTCATCTATTGGAACTTAACCTGCTGTCTTTAGAGAATATTTCTCGTGCTACTGGTCTGTCAATCGATGAATTGAAAAAGCTACAGCAATAGTTTAGTAAAAGAAGGGCGTGTGAAAAAACGAGAGTTTTTTCATTCGTCCTTTTGCTTATAGTTATA
>ENA-OURN01000044-OURN01000044.1-human-gut-metagenome-genome-assembly--contig:-NODE-44-length-64136-cov-11.4533_pt1 | contig 64136 bp, 50 predicted proteins | sample MGYA00242099_ERZ508987 | MGnify/ENA primary metagenome ERZ508987 (study PRJEB26280, sample SAMEA2531405) | human gut metagenome | biome: human gut; feature: human-associated habitat; material: faeces... | reverse complement strand
TTCAAAGGACAAGTTGCCTGAGAACTTATTATTATGCTGCAAAAGTACAATCGTTCGTTTTTATACACAACATCTCCTTATGCGAAACGGCAAAAATGTGTTGCGAAGCAGCAATATTTTCCATTGAAGCAATTATAGATATTCCTCTTTTTATAATAATACTCTCAACGCTTACGGATAAGTAACAAAGATGATGAAATCTATTTGCCATGTCTTTTGTCCTATAAGTGTAGGAATTGGGATGGCAAGTTCTTTATTTACGGCATTCATTGCTTCTTGAACTGGAGCCTTGATGTTGAGTAAAGGAATGGTCAGCTCCTTCTTGTCGATTGTGGCAAGCACTGCATATTTTTCCACTTTGTCAAGAGCGACTTTCGCCTGACGTTCCGCTTCAAGTACTACCTTGTTCTTATGCTTGCGTCCTCATTTCTCTTCCTCTGAAAGTTCATCATAGGAGAAACCTCTTGCCAAGCCATACTTACGCCCTACTTTGTTGTAATAGCCTGTATGCAGTTGGGAAAATATTGGGATTTGTCCTTTGCTCGCTCTCCCCACACTTTGGCATAAGAGACCCTTTCAACAACATCCTTTGCCGCTTCCGATTTTGTGTAGTTGTCACGTTCTTCTTTTGGAAGTGCTCTCCATTCCTTTGTAGAGAGAACCTTTTCTGGATTATCCTTGTGAATGTACTTGCTTCCGATGCGCTCACGTTTCAATTGTCGTATTATTTTGTTCCTACAGCTGTCTTGAAGAAGGAGCGTAGCGCGGGCTACGTGACTGATGAAAGACTATTGTAGGGGCAAAAGAATGCGGCAAGGCAATATTAAACTGGCTTATTCCTACATGGATAGTATAAACTAATCTTGAACACCTACTTATTACATTGTCCCACCAATGTTGTCTACCCGCGGCCGCAGTTCGCGCTACCTTCGGCCGCAGTTCGCGCTACCTTCGGCCGCGATTCGCGCTACTCGCGGCCGAAGGTAGATAAATTGTTATGCTTTTTGGGGGAACACACGAAAGCGGATTGCCTTTGAAATAAATGAAACAGGCTTGCGACTGGAAAAACGAAACAGAAAAACAACTCCAAGAATTTGTACGCTTGGAGAATGGGGAGAAAAATATTCCCCACGCAATTTTTCTAAAAATCTGAAGAAAGCGGCACGAATTTCAAATTCATCTTCGAGAAGATATATACAAAAAAAGTGGTATCTACATTGCTGTAAATACCACATAAATTTCTTTCGATTTCTTTATTTGAAATCTTTCTGCTTCGAACACAGATGAGTGACTCCTATAGGATTCAAACCTATAACCTTTTGATCCGTAGTCAAATGCTCTATTCAGTTGAGCTAAGGAGCCAGTTGGCGGTGCGTACGGGACTCGAACCCGTGACCCCATGCGTGACAGGCATGTATTCTAACCAACTGAACTAACGCACCATTACATTCTCAATATTTATTAACTTGCTATCTCTCTCGATTGCGAGTGCAAAGGTACAACTTTTTTCTTACATACCAAATATTTCAACGTCTTTTTTCTAAGATTTTTTGAAAAACGTCTATATCCTCAAAGTCATCCCCCCTCTTGTGCCATTGAGGCAAACACGCAATACATTCATAGCCTAAGGACTTAAACATACTGTTTGCCAGCGCATTATTTCGAGAAGAAACCAAGGCATAGAGCATTCTGATGCCGTAGAAACGTTGCGCATATTCTTCCAACAAAAAAATGGCTTTTTCTCCATACCCCTTCCCTCTTTTGTGGCGCAGCAAGGCGATGCTGATTTCCGCACGCTGGTTTTTGGGTGAATAATTCACCAAATCCACAATGCCAATCGGAGCAGATGTTTGCCGCTCTACAATGATCAAGCGCAATTCCCGACACTGGTGGAGGTCTTGCGGCTGATTGGCGATGTACTGACGAAGGGCATAACGCGAATAGGGCGTTGTGTCGTCACACACATCCCACAATGTGGCATCGTTTTCTATGGTGTAAAGGAGTTCCAAATCTTCTGGTTCGAGAGGACGAAGCAGAACGGGAGATGATGAAGTTGAAAAATCCATAAGCAGGTGGTCAGTATTATTTTATAAGTAATGGTGTATTTAGTAATGGTAAAAAAATAACTTGACAATGACTACTGCATTTTTGGCTATTCTTGCCAGCGAGCGCCACTCCTGCATGCACACTCATTCTTTGACTGGAGAGAGGACGTAAGAGCCTGTTATCATACGGCCCGTCTGCGGATTGTAGGTGCCAACAAAGTATTTATGGTTTGAGCGCCTGAAATATTCCAATATATAGGTATAGGAGAAGCATGAGGTGTCGAAGATGACGTGTACACAGCCTTTGGGGATGTGCCGTGCTATATCTTCAGCCGAAACACAGCTTTCATCACCTGGCATAACGGTCACATCTATGCCGTAGCTTTGTGCAAGATGCCGCATCTGCTTTCCGTTGGGGCCAACATAGAGTTGGGTTCCCAACTTGATTTCCTTTTCAGGGTGCAGAAAATGTTTCATCTGATGGAACATGCCGGACATCAGCGCCATCAATGCCTTTGCCAATATCGCCATCTTTATCGGGATGGAGAATATGGCGGCATAGTGGTGGTAATATTTCTTGAAAAAGATGAGCATGGCTCCATAAAAGACATGGACGTAGCGAAAACTGCTTTTCTGCGTGCTCTCGCCTTTGTAGTGGAGCATCGGGGTGGGCAGATAGTAATTTTTCATGCCGCCACGCAACATTCTGTATGAAAGATCAATATCTTCGCCATACATAAAAAACTGCTCGTCGAAACCACCCAGTCTTTTGAGCGAGTCGTTTTTGAGCAGCATGAAGGCCCCTGAAACGATCTCGATTTCCGAAGGCTGCTCTTTATCGAGATAGCGCATATAATAACGTCCGAAAATCCGAGACTTCGGGAAGAGCGAAGCCAGACCAGACATTTTGCAAAAGGCGGTCCAGGGAGTGGGCAACCCGCGTCTGGACTCATTGGCGAAGAGGCCGTTCGTTTGCAGCATCATCACGCCGAGCGCACCCAAATCTTCGTGGCTTTCGGCAAAGGTAAGACAGTCGGCCAAGGTGTTTTCTGCCAGCAACGTATCGGGATTGAGAAAAAGGACGTACTTTCCCTTCGCGCGTTCCAACGCCTGATTATTGGCCCGCCCGAAACCGACATTGCGCACATTTTCTATGACATGAAGCGTTGGATATTCCCGATGTGGGAAGCGGTGGCGTATGTAGTTGACACTCCCATCTTTTGAGGCATTGTCCACGACAAAGACCTCATATTCGAAGTTTCCCTTCGACCCGTAAATTGAGAACAGACACTGCTCAAGAAAATAACGCACATTGTAGCTGACAACGATAATTGACAAATCCATTGGTGGTTCCTTACTTTGTAATGGTGCTCAAAGATAATCTTTACATTTAACACTGGTGCCTCACAAAAAAGCTGACACCTGCTGAATTTATATTTTGCCCTCCCCGGCGTTGTTTCTTTTGCTATTGTATTCTCCCACCGAAGGCCAGCAAAACACAGCGGCAATCATGACGATGAGAAGACAATATTTAATGGAGTCGGCATACGACGTGGCATAGTAGAGCGTAACATTGACCCACATAGCAACAGCGATGACGGCCAAGCGTGCGAAACTCCACTTCTTATAGACAGCCCATGCATGGGCATCGTCCGCACTGGTCAGTTTCCGAACAAAGGCTTTGAACGCCAAAAGACGCAACGCGAGATAGGTGCCGCCGATGGCCGTAAGAAACGACACCACACCGACGACATAGTCTGTATTGGGGTCGTGAGAGAGGTATTCAACAGGCAAAAATCCCTCTTCAGAACACAGGGCTATCAAACCTGTTATAACCCATACGGCGATATAGGTCACACGCAATGACATTTTTCCTTCCATGTTTTCAATATTTACGTTACTTTTCACAGGAGCAGACACTCCTTATATATATGAGTAGGTAGTCAAAAAGAATATGTTTGCCCACCAATTTATTTTTCTCCCCACGCTGGTCTGGCAGTAGGTCTATATGGGCTTTCTGTCCATCAAAGAACGTCCGAGCGTCACTTCGTCTGTATATTCAAGCTCATCTCCCACACTGACGCCACGCGCCAATACAGTGATTTTCACATCGAAAGCAGCCAAACGCCGCTGGATGTAGAAATTTGTGGTGTCGCCCTCCATGGTGGGATTCAACGCCAAAATCACTTCCTTCACCTCGCCTTCACCAACGCGCTCCACCAGAGAATTGAGTTCCAAATCAGCCGGGCCGATGCCGTCAACAGGTGAAATCACGCCGCCAAGCACATGATAAAGACCGCGATATTGCCCAGTATTCTCTATCGAAAGCACGCCACGCACGTTCTCCACCACGCAGACCGTTGAATGGTCGCGCAAGGGATTGGAGCAGATGTCGCAAACATCGGTGTCCGAAATATTGTGGCAAACGCTGCAATATTTCACCTCGTCGCGCAACTTGACCAGACTCTCGGCAAGACCATGAGTGGCGGCATTGTCTCTCGAAAGAAGAAACAGCACCAGCCTCAACGCGGTTCTGCGGCCGATGCCCGGCAATTTCGAAAATTCCGACACGGCATGTTCTAATAATTTGGATGGGTATTGCTCTGTTGGCATGGATTTTATCGTAAAGGTGGAATGAAGCAACGACATCCCGCAGTTGGCAAAATTTGCGCCAAGAGGCCGCTATTGTGCTGCACGTCGTCGCAATTTGAAACGCAAATGTACGCAAAAGTCCTTGGAAAAAGCTATCTTTGCCACATAAAAAAAGAAACGTATGGAAATTAAATCAGCCGAATTTTTAATCAGCAACACCGATTATCGCAAATGCCCAACCAATTCTTTGCCGGAATTTGCCTTTATCGGACGAAGCAATGTGGGGAAAAGCAGCCTCATCAATATGCTGACAGGACGCAAGGCATTGGCCATGACATCGTCAACACCAGGAAAGACCATGCTCATCAACCATTTCCTCATCAACAAGGCCTGGCATCTGGTGGACCTTCCCGGATATGGCTACGCCAAACGCGGGAAGTCGGCTATGGAGGCCTTGAAGCGCCTTATCGAAAGCTATGTGGTTTACAGGGAACAACTGACTTGCCTGTTTGTCCTGATTGACAGCAGACTCAAACCGCAAAAAATCGACCTCAGCTTCATCAACTTTTTAGGGGAGCATGGTATCCCGTTTGCCATCGTGTTTACGAAGGTGGACAAACTGCGGGCTGGCGAGCGGAAGAAAAACATCCAGACATTCCTACAAACGCTTCAAGAACAATGGGAGGAGTTGCCGCCACACTTCGTGACAAGCAGCGAAAAAGGAGAAGGACGAAACGAATTGCTGGACTATATGGATTCCATCATCAAAGAGGTGTCGCAGCAAGAACAAGCAGGCGATTGAAAGCTGCATGCTCTGAACGTCCCATATACATAATCCACACCCCTTACTTTAAGGGGTGTTCTATAAATTAGCTTGAGCCGATTTTACATTTATCGCGAAACAGATTGTTGTATTTCAAAGACGAGCATAGCGAGCTATGTGAGTCTTTGAAATACAGCAAGATGCGAGTGAGAACTGTAAAAGCGGCCAAGTCAATCCTAAATAAAGAATCTCCATTAAAACTAATTTATAGACCCCCTTAAATACGCCCCAATCGGCAAATCCGTCTCATCAGTCATGTTTAAGCCCGAAAGAACAAAGGTCATCAAAACGCTTTTGGTTTCCTGCGCGCTCATCATCGCCGCGGGCTCTCTTTTCGTGTCCAACGCGCTCATTGCCGACTTGAAAAGCGAGGAACAAGCACGTGTGGGGGTGTGGGCCGAGGCCATGCAGTCGTTCATGCGGGCTGACGAAAACACAGACCTCAATTTGGTATTGCGCATCATCAACAGCAACCACACCATTCCTGTCATTCTGCTGGACGAACAAAACCACGTTATCGACTACCGTAACATCACGTTCTCTGCCTCAACCGACACCACGGCCTATTTGGCCAGTGAAGCACGAGCCATGAGAGAAGGCGGACACAGCATGCAACTCAGCATCGACAACATGCCGGGACACTTTACGCTCTGCTATGGCGAAAGCACCATGCTGAAGCGACTGGCCGTTTACCCCTACATCCAGTTGGCTGTCGTGGGGCTTTTCTTTATATTGGCTGTCAGTATCCTGCTATCCTCAAAGAAATCTGAGCAAAACAAGGTATGGGTGGGACTTTCAAGGGAAACGGCCCACCAACTTGGCACGCCGATTTCCTCCCTAATGGCATGGACGGAGGTATTGCAGGAGCTTTATCCTGAAGACGACACCATTGAATATCTGAAACAAGACGTTGAACGCCTGCAACTCATTGCCGACCGCTTCTCCAAAATCGGTTCTGCTCCCAAACTCGCACCGACCAACGTCAGTGACGCAATTTCAAGCGCCATCAAATATATGGCCAAAAGAACTTCGGGAAAGGCAAAAATCTCCTACCATCCTCCACAGGAAACCATGACGGCCAACCTCTGCCCTCCCCTGTTTGCATGGGTCATTGAAAACCTGTGTAAAAATGCCGTCGACGCCATGAGCGGCGTTGGCAGCATTAATATCACGGCATGGTCTTTTGAAAAACACATTGAAATCGACGTAACCGACACGGGAAAGGGCATACCAGCCTCACGCTTCAAATCGGTGTTCCGCCCTGGATACACCACCAAGCAAAGGGGCTGGGGACTGGGGCTTTCATTGGCAAAACGCATCATCGAGCAATATCACAAAGGAAAAATCTTCGTCAAACAGAGCGAAATCAACGTGGGCACAACCTTCACAATCATACTTCCCAAACACCACCCAAAGCCTCCCGCCAAGTAGGCGGTTAAATTCTGATGACATATTTGCAACAAAATAATGATGCAATATTACCCAACAATTCAAAGAAAAATTTAACTTTGCAGACGGAATGTTTTTGGGCCGCAAGCCGAACCACCAAATAGGCAGGCACTCAGGACTGCCTGCCTATACAAACAATCCTTCATCCAATTTAATGTTATTAATTAATAATTAGACATTTGCTTTCATCAGCGGCTATCTTTTGGTAATTGAAAGGAATGCTTCAACAAACACCCCCTCATGGATATCTTTTATCTTGTGGTTTTGCTGTTTCTCTTCGTTTTGGCAGTCTTCGACCTCTCCGTCGGAGTCGCAAATGATGCAGTAAACTTTCTGAGTCCTGCCGTCGGAGCAAAAGCGGCAAAGTTTAGAACGATTCTCATTGTGGCGGCCGTCGGCATCTTTGTCGGTGCAACAACGAGCAGCGGAATGATGGACATTGCAAGACACGGCATCTTCACCCCGAATTTCTATTCGTTTAATGATGTCATGTGCATATTCTTAGCGGTGGCAGCAACAGATGTCATTCTGATGGACATCTTCAACACGCTGGGCATGCCAACATCCACCACAGTCTCAATGGTGTTCGGACTTTTGGGAGGTAGCACGGCATTGGCAATGACCAAAATATGGGGCGGCCAATACACCTACGAGCAACTCATCAACACAGACAAAGCCCTGCAGGTCATCATTGCCATTTTCCTTTCCGTAGCCATCGCTTTTGTCTTCGGTTTGGTGGTGATGTGGCTCACGCGTATCATATTCACTTTCAATTACAAAAAACACCTGAGATGGACGATCGCCCTCTTCGGAGGTGTTGGAGTGACCTCCATCTTCTATTTCCTGATTGTTAGCGGGCTTAAAGGCTCCAACTTGCTGAAGGACCTTGGAGTGTCTGACTGGATTGACCAGAACCACGGTCTTCTGCTTTTATACTGCTTCTGTATTTTCACGATTTTGGCAGAAGTTCTTCACCTACTGAAGGTCAACATTTTCAAAATCATCGTGCTTTTCGGTACATTCTCTCTGGCTATGGCTTTTGCTGGAAACGACTTGGTAAACTTCATCGGTACGCCATTGGCTGGTTTGGAATCTTTCTTGGATTTCACACACAACGGCAACGGCGAAGCAGCCAAAAGCTACACGATGGACGTTCTGGCTGGAGAATCTGCATTACCCTATAAGCACCTGTTCTTACTGGCGGCCGGCATCATCATGACCACCGCCGTGTGTACCTCGAAGAAGGCGCACAAAGTGGTTCAAACAACGGTCAACCTCTCCCGTCAGGATGAGGGCGAAGAGGTGTTCAGCTCGTCACGCATCGCCCGCAAGACGGTCAGAAGCGTATTGAACACCACCAATGCTGTTTCCCGATATATCCCCAACAACGTCAAGTCGTGGATCAACACACGCTTCAATTCTGAAGAAGCCACGCTTGATGACGGTGTTGCCTTCGACCTCGTCCGGGCATCCGTCAACCTCGTATTAGCTGGCCTGCTCATCGTTGTCGGCACCACCCTGCAATTGCCGCTCTCAACAACCTACGTTGCCTTCATGGTGGCTATGGGTTCAAGTTTGGCCGACCGCGCATGGGGACGCGAAACAGCCGTTTACCGACTCACTGGCGTGATCACGGTTATCGGCGGATGGTTTATCACAGCTGGCGCCGCCTTCATCATGAGCTTCACAATTGCCACGCTCAACCATTTTGGCGGCTTCGTTGCCATGCTGATTCTGATTGGCATATTGGCTGCCGTGTTGATCAACAACAATAAGAAATTCAACAAGCAGCAGGAAGAAAATGTTGATACGCTCTTCCGCCAGTTGGTGCGTTGCCACGACAAGCAGCAAACATGGCAGCTCCTTATCAAGCATGTCAGCCAAACCCAAAGCGAACTGATTGATTTTGCCCAAAAAGCGCTCACCGGCATTGTCAACGGCATGATGAATGAGGATGTACGCTCGCTACGCCAAGCAAGCCATGCCATTGAAGACGAAAAAGGCAAATGGAAACGCTACCGCCGTAAGGAAATCCTCGGTATGCGCAAAATCGACTACATGCTTGCGGTTGAAAAAAACACTTGGTTCCATCTGGGATGCAACAACTCCACGCAAATCATCTACTGCTTGAAGCGTATGCTTGAACCCGTCATGGAACACGTTGACAACAATTTCAATCCGTTGCCCGACAACTATAAATCAGAGCTTGACCCGTTGCTGAACGACGTATGCAATTATCTTGAGCGTACAAAGGGAATGATTTCAAGCGGCGATTTTAACACGGCAGACGAACTGCTCGTTGAAGGAAACGCCATAAAATCGCGCATCTCGCAAATTCGCCATCAGCAGCAAGACCGCATGCAGCGTGAAGACAGCAACATCAAGGTGTCGCTACTCTATCTCAACACGCTTCAGGAAATGCAGGAGCTTGTTTCCATGATGCGCCATCTCTTGCGAGCTTCCAAGCGCTTTCAGATTGGATAAATCCCAACCTGAAACAGATAAACGGGCAACCATTTTAATAATTCCCTGCATTATTTACATATAAAAGGCCATGGCTGCGAGACGTAAATACGCAGTTATGGCCTTTATCCTTTAAACACAAAATTAGCAAGGTTAACCCCTCATTTATAATCCAAAACAAGGAGTTCTGCGGCCATAATAAAAAAATCGAGGCCTTTTTCAAAAAAAATTGCTTGCAAATTTGGTTGGTATAAAAAAAATGCCTACCTTTGCATTGCTTTTGAAAACAAAGCCAACATGGTGCTTATAGTTCAGTTGGTTAGAGCGTCAGATTGTGGTTCTGAATGTCGTGGGTTCGAATCCCACTAAGCACCCAAAAGGAGATAACTTTTAAGAAGTTGTCTCCTTTTTGTTTATAGCATATACCCATCAAGCACACCATAATGTGGTACTGTTAGTACGCACTTACCATATAGTGGAAGGCCGACGAAGCCACAACACTCTACTAACATTCATTGCACAAAACTATGACGGAACAAAAGATGTCCTTTAAAAGCTGGCTGGCACTATTAGGTTTGTCAGCCTCCGCATTTATTTTCAACACCTCTGAGTTTATTCCCATCGGCCTGCTGACACACATTGCCTCAGACTTCTCCATCACCGAGGCACATGCTGGAATGCTGATTTCCGTCTACGCTTGGGTGGTGATGCTGCTATCACTGCCACTGATGATTCTCGTTTCACGCATGGAAATGCGCCGCCTCATGCTCGGCCTGGTTGGATTATTTGCCGCCTTCCAAGTCATGTCCTCCCTTTCAAACAGCTACGGCATGCTGATGGCATCCAGAATAGGCGTTGCCTGCTCCCACTCCGTTTTTTGGGCCATTGTCTCCCCTATGGCCGCACGAATGGTTTCCGAACGCCACCGCTCCATCGCACTGAGTCTCGTTGCAACAGGTTCATCCATTGCTATGGTATTCGGTATGCCCATCGGACGCGCCATCGGTCTGCATATAGGCTGGCGTATGACCTTTCTCAGCATCGGTATCACAGCGGCTTTGATCTTCATCTACATGTTTTTCACGCTTCCGATATTGCCAAGCCGAGGCCGTTTCTCTGTCAAGAAAGTACCTGCTTTGTTTAAAAACAAACCGTTGATGGGCATTTTCATACTCACCATATTCTTCGCCACGTCATACTACACGTGCTACAGTTATATCGAACCGTTTATGAAGGATATAGTTTTGATGCCCAACTCGCTCATCACAACAAGTCTGATGATATTTGGTTGCGCCGGCATCATCGGCAGTTTGTTGTTCTCAAAATTCTACGCTGAGCACCGCTACAAATTCAATACCACCATTTTTCTACTACTGACAAGTTGCATGCTACTGCTGCTTCCTCTCTCGTTTAGCGCCGCGGCTGTCATCGGTTTACTCGTCCTCTGGGGTATAGTGAGCACTGCATTCAATATTTCAATGCAGTCGGAAATCATCAGCCACACCACGCAGGAATCGACGTCCGTTGCCATGTCCATCTTCTCTGGCATTTTCAACTTCGGCATCGGCACAGGAGCTTTCATCGGCGGACAAGTGTGCACACATCTCTCAATTAGCAAAATCGGTATCGTCGGAGGAGCACTGAGCATCTTCGCCCTTGCATACTGGTGTCTATTCCTTCAAAAATACCTAAAGAAGGCTTACCAAACCATTAAGAGCTGAATCAGAATACACGTATTGCCGTAGAATACGGGATAAAATCCTTAAGATTCTGCGTCTCGAATAAAAAGGCGCCTCCTTGATACCCACAAAAAACGTAAAATGGAACGAGGTATGCAGGTTATTTTGTACTTTTGCTCTGAAATAAAAAATCACGCTTACTCAAGAACCCAAACATCAACAGAAAAGATGACCATCAAAAAAATCGTACTTATCTTTTGTGCGGCCATAACATGCCTCTGCGCCTGTAATGACGACGACACATACGCAGACCGCGTGAAACGCGAACGCAAGCAAATACAAGCTTTCCTGAAAACTGGCGCACAAGTTATGTCAAGCGACTCTGCTGGCTATCTGCTGAACATACCAGGAAATATTGAAGTAATTTCTGAGAGCGATTTTTACGCTAACGACAGCACCACCGACGTTTCGAAAAACCAATATGTGCTCTTCGCCGGTTCTGGTGTCTATATGCAAATCGTGAGAAAAGGTACAGGTTCAAAAATCAAAAACGGTGAGACGCTTACCATCCTGAACCGCTACACCGAATTTAATATCTCAACAGACACGCTACAGACCACCAATCGCGTACAGACTTACGCCGCAGCCCCCGATGCCATGAGCTGCACGAACACCAACGGATTATTTTCTGCCAGCTATACTTCTGGCGTGATGCTTACCACGTATAAAACGTCATCCGTCCCCACTGCATGGCTGATTCCATTGTCGTTCATCAACCTCGGACGCCAAGACACGCCTGATGGTGGAACAGCCCTCGTTCGGCTCATCGTTCCAAGCACACAAGGACAAAGCGATGCTTCCTACAACGTATATCCCTGCGCTTACGAGATCACCTATCAGCGCGGAAGATAAAAAGGTTTCTTAAAATAGCGCGTACAGAATGCAACAGACGCGCTATTGAAACAAGAATTGAACCACACAAATCCCCATATAATAATTTATTATATGGGGATTTTCGGATTTCTTTGCGACTGAAAAATATCAGCGCACACCATTCAATGTCTTATACACCTTGCGGTTTCCTTGTGCATCCGTCTTGACTACAATATTCAAGCCACCTGCACGCTGTCGGTTCAACTTTCTTCCAGACAAATCATAGACTTCCGTTGTGCCCTCATTTGGTTGTTGCAAAGACTCAATGCCGGTTACAGTTTTGTCTTCCACAACGTTCACAATAATATTCTTGACTCTTCTCCTGATATTACCAAGCACCAGTGGCGTTTTCTTGCCTGTCCATGAGCGCATACTTGGCGTTGTTTCGTTGGTCAGGGAGCGCACGTTAGGTTGCGGGAATACGTCCGTATTAAACGCCCCCACCTTTGTCGGTTCCACGGCACGAACGATCTCGAGGTAATTGTGTGCCGGATTACAATTAATGGTATTGGCGCTCCACACTCTGACATCTGTTGAGTCAACGCGCGTAACTATCAAACCAGTAGCTGGCAAGAAGGCATCCCATTTGCTTGCCTGTCTATTTTCCAACAAAAAATATTCCTTGTCGACAGCTGAATTAATCCGATATCCTTCACCAGTCTCAGCCAAAGAAGGGATTGTAAGCGTTGTTTCTTCTTCCACCAACGTCGGCGTTGAGAAACCGGCCTGATAACGCTGGAAAAGCGTATAACCCACTGGCGTTCGGCCCATATTAATGTGGTTTCCGCCAGCCATAATCGACCAATTGTCTGGATGGAAGCTCTGGCCGCCACCCTTTTCATAGTCGGTATCATACTCATCCATCAAACCCAACACATGGCTAAATTCATGACAGATGGTACCAACACCATCCAATTCCGTTGTGGCTTCACCGCCATACATCTCCGAACTGCAAGCATAACGGTCTAAACGAACGCCATCATGTCTGTCGCCCAAGAGGGTCCAGGCATGAGGCCAAATGAACCCGGAATTATTGCCTACGTAGTGCGAACCGTAGCCAGCGCAAATGAAATAGACCATTTCCACCGTACCGTCGCCATCGCAGTCATATTTCGAAAAATCCACGATGGGGTCTGCCGCTTTCATCACCATCTGACTGAATGAACGCGCATTCTTCAATCCTTCAGGATAAGTGCAATTTACATTAACCTTGACCGGACCGACAACATCAAACTGAGGAATGAACTTACCAAAGGAATTGTCCTCAAAATAGTCTCTCACACTTCCCGTATATTTAACGAAACCGCCGTCAAGATTCTTAATGCCGGTAAAGTCTTTCTTGTTCAGCATCTCAGAAAATACTTCCTTGGCATCTGGGCGAGAAAACGTCCTGTCGTTAAACTCTACCAAGATGACAAGGCCACGGAATTTAGTGTAGTCGTGCTGATTAGCAGCCAAAGAAACCAAGGGGCGATCGAATATCATCTTACGTTGCAACGCATAGATTCCCGCGTTTCTCACTTCATTTCTATCCGTCAAGCACTTGGGTGTCTGTGCCAAAAAAGCTTTTTCCTCACTGCCACGCTGGTCTTCATCGTGAGCAACTACGGAAGAAAAGCCCAAGGCACCAGATTTTGTGCGCGACGCATATACATAATAGCCATGAGCGTTTTTCTTCAGCGTGTAGCCATCAACAGTGGTTACATAATGCAAGAACTCATCTCCACGCATCTGCAGCGTCACAACCGTACCGTCTGGCTGCACATAACGAAAAAGCGCCGGATTTGCAGGAACAGCCATCACCTCGTTCATAGCAGAAAAGAACAAAGACAGCGCCATGACAACGACTAATCTGAATTTTGTAAAGTACCTCATAATAATCTATCTAAGGAATGTTTGGTATTAATTCTTATGATGACCAGAAGCAAGACACCATACGTCTTATGTAATAGTAAAACAATAATCTGGGATATCCAAGAGACCTAACTACAGGGATTCTCTAACAATTCTTTCACCATCCTTAAAACACAACGTCAGAACGAAATGCGGCATGAAAACATAGGATACTTTCCATACCTCGCCAACGCCACAATCTGATTGATGTTGAACGCGAACAGAGAGAAGAGCTTTAGGTTCATCCACATGTTCGATTGTGATATCCTGAAACAAGCCCAACGACACGTCGTCAGCGACTTTATAGACAGCCTCTTTGGCGCTCCAAGCCAACACAGCAAATTGTTCTGGCGCAATACTTGTTTGGGACACGAGTCCTTTTTCCTGAGGCTTAAGGAACTTGTCGGTCAATGCCAACGCCTTTGCCCCATATTGCTCTATGTCAACGCCAAAAGCCACATTTCCCAAAGCCAAACAAGCGAAATGGGATGTATGGGAAATACTGACAGACAACTGCGTATGTACAAAATAAGGACCTCCCGATTCTTTATACGCTATTGGCTCCGATATATCTGCCACTCTATGCAGCAAAACGCGAACAGCCAGCCATTCCTTGCGGCGTGCTTCTGAACGGAAACGCGCAATAACTGCTTCATGATAGGCATACGATGAAGGCAACATTCCCAACAGTTGTTCTGCCGATTCTGTAATGTCCCAAAAATACAGTTTAATGGGACAATACCGCGAGATTACATCTGCGCCATTGTCTTTTATCTGCGGCATCAGTCGGGCTTATTTTCTTTGTTTTCAGCATCTGCAATAGTCAGTTTGATTTTGCTGATGCGCTGTTTATCGAGAGCCAACACTTCAAACGTCAAATTGCGACACGAAGCCTTCTGATGTTTCGTCGGCATTTCATCAAGAAGTTCAAGCACGAAACCGGCTAAAGTTTCAGCTTCACCGACATCGTCCTTGAAGGTTTCTTCTGAGATGCCTGTTATCTCGAAGAACTCATCCAACGGGGTTTTCCCTTCAAAAATATAGTGGTTGTCGTCGAGCTTAACAAACTGCTTTTCCTCCTCATCATACTCGTCATTGATTTCGCCGACAATCTCTTCCAAGATATCTTCCATTGTCACAATGCCAGAGGGAACGCCGTATTCATCAACGACAACAGCAATGTGCACCTTGCTCTTTTGAAATTCGCGAAGCAAATCATCTATCATCTTGCTCTCTGGCACGAAGAAAGCAGGGCGAATCAGCTTCTGCCATTCAAAATCCTTACCACTGGAAGCATAAGGCAAAAGGTCTTTGACATAAAGGATGCCCTTGATTTTATCTTGCGTTCTGTCGCAAACAGGAATACGTGAATAGTTATTTTCTATGACGCATTTCATCACGTCGTCAAGACTGGCCTCGCAGCTGAGGTCTATGACATCGACGCGAGGAATCATGATTTCGGCCACGGTCTCTTCCCCGAAATGCAAGACGCTGTCGAGAATTGCCTTTTCGTCCTCCGTCTTCTGCATTTCAAGCGCTTGCTCCAAGCCTTCCACACTGAAAGTGTCGCCATCATCGTCAACGATCTCCTCTTTTTTCAAGCGGAAAACGAACGTGGCAACGCGAACAAGCATTCCCGTCAAGCGGGTGGTTGACTTCAAAACGGCAACGGAATGAGACAGTGCAAATGAAGTCGTCAGCATGCACACAAGAATAAACAGGAGCCCCACAGCCCCTATAATTGAGCAAACAATCCAAATTTCCATACCCATATTGCTTGACGCTAAAACGGCAAAAAGAAATGTGAGAATCAGAAAGAGGGTCTGGAAAAAGTTTAAAGAAAAATGGGTGGCCAAAGGACGGTTCAACAGCCAAAGCAAATGGTTGCGTACCGACGGCTTCAACTGTTTCACCTTTTCAAAGGTAGCTTCCGAGAGAATACAAGATGAATAAGCTATCCTGACAAGGTTTATCAATACGGCCAGGACAAAAGAAAGAGCGGCACAGAAGCCGAATGATATAAGAAATGTGTTGTTTGAAAAAAATGTCAATAGGGGAATATCCATATTTGGGTTTGGTATTCGTAATGGAAAAAAAATAACTTGAACTATTTTGTGGAGTAGGAATAAGGAGTTATTTTCTCTGCCTTGTCTTTTTGCCGTTTTTGAAATTTGCCATCGGTCACATAGCCCGCTATGCTCCCTCTTTCAAATTCCAAAACCAACAAAAACACAGGGCAAAATTGCTCAACTTATTCTTTCACCATTACTTCAGAAAAAAATCTGCGTTGATGCAACTCAAGCAGGAAAACAACCTGCCCTTTTGCCTTACAAAAAGAATAACGAAAGTTGCATAAAATGTTTATACCTGACCACTCTGCGGTGCTGACGCACCATTATTAGATGCAGCAGGACGAGGAGTCAGGATTTCGATGTTATCCGCCCAAATCTCCGTCACATAACAAGTGCGACCTTGCTTGTCGACATAGTTACGGGTTCTGAGCTGACCTTCCACGTAGAGTTTGTCACCCTTGTGAACATAACGCTCCACCACTTCTGCCAAACGTCTCCACAGCAGTATGCGGTGCCATTCTGCTCTTTCAGGCACCTGTGTGCCATTGGGCAAGGTATAACCTGGCGTATTGGTGGCCAAAGAAAGTGTTGCCGTGCAAACACCATTATCAATGTAGCGAACGTCGGGTTCCTTCCCTACGTTACCAATGAGCATAACTTTGTTGAGAGACATGGTGGTAAAAGGTTTTTAGGGTGATTATAACTATCCGACACCGCTTCTAAGCCCTATAAACTCCATCCTCTCCTGCAATCCATTGAAGAAAAGCAGGAACAGGCATTGCATACGAGGCTGCAAGCAGCAAAAGAAGTGGCAAAAGCGCTGCCAACGCCAACCAATCAACGGATGCGGTCGGCAGCTCTGACAAGTGCTTCGTCTTTGCGAATGCCACGACGGGCCAACCATACGAAAACGTAGGCCGCAAAAGGTAGCACAATGCCCCAAGCGCCACGCATTGAAGTTTCGTGGTGCGCGTTGAAGGCGAAAGCATAAGCCAGTTCGGCAATGTATATGAAGAGCACAACCACCAAAAGCCAATTGGTCACCTTGATTTGGCGAGAACGGTTTTTGAAAAGGAAGATGCTTCCCAACGACATCAAACAGGCAACACCCATGAGGCAAGCCACTCCCCAAGGGGTTGAAATATTTGCACCGACAGGACCGAGTGAAGAGGAAATACTCTCAATGCTAACGGCATACATGGTTGCTACCACACCATCAGCACCAGAGAAATAGATTTGAGGCGTACAAAAGCTAAAGGCCAGAACAAGTCCGGCCATTAACAAATAGACGCTTTGAATGCGTTGTATCATATTTCTGAATCAAGATTTTCCTTATCCTTAGAAGGATTACGGTAATAAATTTTGTCATGAAGGAATTCGTCCGCAGCAATCAACGTTGGCTTCGGAAGCTTTTCATAATAGCGAGAGATTTCAATCTGCTCACGGTTCTCAAAAGTCTCCTCCAAATTGTCATTGCTTGAAGCAAATTCTTTCAACTTTTTGGAGAGGTCTTCCTTCATTTTAACAGAGATTTGGTTAGCGCGCTTTGACATAATAACCACACTCTCATAAATGTTGTTCGTACCCTCACAGAAATCCATCAAGTTGTGAGTTACCGTGTTAGTAGGTGCCTTGCTTCTCTTGTAATCCATTTTAATATAGTAATTTTTTATTTCTTATTTCTTGATTTCAGTTGCAGTCTCCCCAGCGTCCTGTTCTTCCGCGGCGCTGTCGTCAGCCTGGGCATATTTTTTTGCTTTTTTGAAGAGTGCGGAAGCCTCTTTCATATAGCGCGACTCGGGATATTCATTGGTAAATCCATAATACTCGTCAATGGCATCATGATAACGCTCCTCTTTCTTCGATTCGACGCTCTGCGCTGCCAATTCAAATTTGGCACGAAGAATCAAGATGGCAAATTCTTCACGATGAGACGTATATGGATAATCCCGGATAGCATTTTCAGCCGTCACGATACAAGCGCGATAGTTAGAGCCGCCATACGCGCAATTACCGAAATAGCTGCCAAGGTCGTAATAAAGTTTAGCCGAGAGATATTCCTTCTCAACCAATTTATCTTGCAATTCAAAAATCAGTTTCTGCGCCTTTGCACTATATTCTCCTCCAGGATAAAGTTCCAAAAAGTTTTGGAATTCCGTCACGGCCTCGTAGGTATCGGTCTGATCCAAACGCACATCCGTTGTATTCATATAGAGCGCCATGGCTGAGTAAAAGCGAGCTTTTTCTGTATAAACACCCTTTGGATAGCTCTGATAATAGCGCTTGAAATATGCGTTGGCAGCCTCGTAATTGTGGGCCTTATAACTACACATGCCCAAAAGGAACAAAGACTCCTCACCTTTGTCAGTACCTTTCAACATGGCCACCATGTCTTGAAGGAAAATGGACGCGCGATTATATTGTCCCTCTGCGTAGTATTGCTTGGCAGCTTCATATTTCTGGTCGTAATCAGTGGACTTTTGCAAATTTACATAATTTCCACAAGAAGAGAACGCCAAGGTAGCTACGACGGAGAATAAGAGAATGCTATTCTTCATTGAAGTATATCTGTCATTATTTGAAGCAGCCCCGGCTCTTTTACAAGCCGTCGGCCTACATTTATTGGTATCGGTTTCTGCCCCCGCTTCAACGAAGTTACATCTGGCGACAGAATTTTGCTTGCAAAGTTACTAACTTTCATAGATATAAGCAACACGTATCAAGTAAAAAACGTGAGAAGAAATCTTAAATTACGCCATTCCATCCTGGTTTTCACGCACATTCCACGCGTTTCTAGTTAAGCAAGAAAGAAAATTGCCCATCAAAAATGAATCGCCGTGCCGCAACTTATTGGTGCAAGCCCCTACGCCTGCCATACCATCGAACAGCCCCGCATCCCCCACAAACAAGCCTCCCCGACCTCTACTTAGCAATATTTTGAAAAAATAGAATTAAAAAAACAAAGGAGATACCAAATTAAAATATTACATTTGCAAAATGAAGTGCGACCACGCAGGTTTTCTCAACGCAGAGACACCTGCGTAACACTCATTGCGGCGGGAATCAGACTGGAATAAAGTTTCAGTCATTACCACCTGAAAACGTTTTGCAGAAAAAAACGCGCCTATTATATAACATAGGCATTGGAACACAAAAAACGTATTCAAGAAGCCGCACACCCTGCCACGAAATTTACAAGAGCTATTTATCAGAGAAATTAAATCAAAATGAAAAAATTCGCCTTATTCATGCTCACGACGCTTCTCCTGTTTTCATCCTGCAAAACCGGAGAAAAAGTGCTTTACCTTCAGGATGTATCAGAAGGACAAACGCTAACGACGCAAGTCTCGCAATCCCTCAAGCTCCTTGCTGGAGACAAGGTTTCCATCATCGTGACGAGCAGTTCAACGCCTGCCATCGCCATGCAATTTAACCTGCCAATCACAACTATTCAAGCTGGAGCTACAGTCAGTGCCTCGAACCAAATTACGCTATACACCATTGACGAAAACGGATGTGTTGACATGCCGAATCTCGGCCGTATCAAAATCAGCGGCCTGTCACGCGGCGAGGCGGCATCAAAAATACAATCAATGCTGCGCGCTGAACAACTTCGCGATGCCGTTGTCACTATCAATGCCTACGATCAGTATGTAACGGTTCTTGGCGAAGTGACGCGCCCAGGACGTGTAAACATTGTCCGCGACCGCCTCAACTTGCTTGACGCACTCGGACAGGCAGGCGACCTCACCATCCAAGGACGTCGCGACAACGTGAAAGTCATCCGTGAAGAAAACGGCGAAAGCAAGGCTTATTTCGTAGACCTCCGTTCAAAAGACTTATTCAACTCGCCCGTTTATAGTTTGCAGCAGAACGACATTATCTACGTTTCGCCCAACAACGTGCGCGTGGGCCAGTCAACCAACAACGACAACAGCGTACGATCCATCTCCACTTGGCTATCTATCAGCTCTGTATTCATCAGTTTGGGTATCTTGATTTTCAGATAAGTTCGCACACAAGGAAACAACATCTACAAACAAACCATAAAAAACTTCCACCATGGAAAATAATATCGAAAAGCCCTATGTCATCGGACTTGACATGGGCGGCACGAATTCCATCTTCGGTATCGTAGACCAAAGAGGAAACATCAAAGCGCAAACAGCCATCAAAAGCCAAGCATACCCAGAATTCAAGGATTATGTGGCCGCAGCAGTAGAAGCCCTCGGCCCTGCTCTTGACGTGGTAGGCGGCATTGACCAAATACGCGGTATGGGCATCGGCGCTCCTAATGCAAATTTCTACACTGGATGTATCGAAGGTTCTGCCAACCTCGTATGGAAAGGAAACGTGCCCTTGGCACAGGGATTTGAAGACGCACTCGGCATTCCTGTTCGCGTTACAAACGACGCCAACGCTGCCGCCATGGGCGAAATGACCTACGGCGTGGCACGCGGCATGAAGAATTTCATTATGATCACTTTGGGCACAGGTGTCGGTTCTGGCATCGTGGTTGACGGAAAGGTTGTTTACGGCAGCGATGGCTACGCTGGTGAATTGGGCCACGTCATCATCGATCATACAGGTAACGGACGCCAATGCGGTTGCGGCCGAAAGGGTTGCTTGGAAACTTACTGCTCAGCGACTGGCGTGGCACGCACTGCACGCGAATTTCTCTCCAAGAGCGACGCCGCAAGCGAATTGCGCAACATGAATCCAGAAGACATCACGTCGTATGACGTTTTCCTGGCAGCTGAAAAGGGTGACAAGATTGCTTTAGACATCTTCGACTACACGGGAACTATTCTTGGACGCTCATGTGCCGACTTCGCCACCTTCAACACACCGGAGGCTTTTGTTTTCTTCGGCGGACTGACCAAAGCCGGCGAATATCTCATGAAACCGCTCCGCAAAGCCTATGAAGAGAACATCCTGTTTATGTATAAGAACAAAACCAAATTGCTGATCTCGGCACTCAACGGCAGCGAAGCTGCTGTACTTGGTGCCAGTGCTTTGGGTTGGGAATAATTTTCCTTCTTTATTTTCATAAGACAAAGCCTCCTGCATGCCAAGCAACATTGCTTAAGATGCAGGAGGTTTTGTTCTATAGTAACATATTTTTTGTTTGCACCACCTGCACATTGCAAAAAAACAGAACGCATTGATCCAGAAAAGAACAAAGGATTTTTTTCACAGAGCACCTATAATTACCTAACAATCTCATAAAAACTTATAACATGAAAAAATATCTTATTCTACTGTTAACGAGTATCCTCCCCTATTTATCGTTAGCCCAGAACAAAGTCGAAAACAGCTACCTGTCTATAACCGTTCCACCAGGATGGCACGTTCAAAAGCAAGACATGCCTGGAACGAAAATGGAACTGCTCAATTTCTTCAACGATGGACCCATTCTCTACAACATGGGCATCATTGTAGGTATCGAGCAGATTCAGAATCCCAAAGCCGCGCTTGAGATGCAAATGTCCATTCAAAACAACCCGCTGTTTCATAATGCCACCTTCGGAGAAATACATCCCGCGACCTTCATGGGGAAAAACACCATGTCTGTTGATTTCTCCAATACGATAGACGGAATACACTATAATGGTGCCGCCTACGCATTTAACGAAAATGAGTGTACGCTTCTGGTCATTGGCTGTTACAAAGTGGGGAACAAATCAAACCTTCCACAGATATGGCGCTCCATCACATGGAAAAAACACCAACGCAGCGCTTCTAACTATGAAAGCCTGCACGAAGAACTGCAAGCGTATTGCAAAGCGACCAACGAGAATTTGAAGAAAAACCCCATTATCTCAAATGGTGTGAAATCCGTGTCATTGAACGTGGCAAATGATGAAGACTGCCTTATCTACACATACCAACTGCTCAATGCAGACAAAACGAAGACTACTCCAGAATCCTTGCAGTCTGCCGCAGATAACCTACGTCCCATATTGCTTCAAGAAATTAAAAACCAAGCAAACAACGCCGAATATGTTCGCCGCTGCATGGACTTCAACTACAGTTTCAAATACTATTATTATGACAAGGATGGTAACTTTCTCATTTCCATCACGCTAAAACCAGAAGATTATCAATAAAAGCGCTCTCTTCTGTAAGAAGGCCCAAACAATACTCTAACAAATTCGCCCATGGTTTCGTGCTAAAACAGCTCAAAACCATGGGCGATTTCTCTTTATTGGAAAAGAATAAGCTTCTGAACCAAAACAATTTATTCATAGCCATGAATAAATTTCAATACTACGATTCTGGAGAAGAACACGGCGTGCTTTCATTCCGCTTTGCTCGACACCATAAAGACTATATGGTTTCCCTTTTATAGAGTAGCAATACATCTTCAAATTAATGATTGACCCGATGATAAAGCAATTCGCCAATCCATCCCCTATGCCTGTTGGCGAATCACGGACGAGAGACGAGCGAATCACGGCCGAGGGACGAGCGAACCACGGACGAGAGACGAGCGAATCACGGACGAGAGACGAACGTTTCTCGCCCCGTGTGCGCTGACACTCTTTAGGACACGCCCATGATGACTTATTCTCTCATCGGAACTGCACAAAAGTCAAATTCCACGCTGTCGTTTCAACGTTTTTATCCTAAGCGGGATAAGAATATTTCAGGAAACGGCCACGCCATCTCTAAAGGATTTGCTTACTGCAAATGAATATCTCCCACATTGACCAGTTTGTTGACAATGGCATAAATGGTCAAACCGCTGACGGAATGGATATTGAGTTTTCGGGAGATGTTTTTGCGATGCGTCAGCACCGTGTTGACACTGATGAAAAGGTTGTCTGCAATTTCCTTGTTCGTCATGCCGCGAACAATACAACCGACTATTTCGCGTTCGCGCTCCGAAAGCACCTCTTGCTGCGCTGCAGATGCTGTTTCTTTTTCTGACTTGCCTCCTTCCACGACGACCTTGGCCTCCAGCAACTGCACAGCGGGAACAAAAAGTTCATCCTCCACCTCACAATGCTGGTGCAAATCGGTTTCACAATTGAATATGTCAAAGAGCACATTATTCAGCAAGTCAACAGAGTCTGTCGGCGTGTAATATTTGATAATAATATTTTTCAGCTCCTGCAATTTTTTGTCTATGCCGCTATGACTCCGCGAAAACTGTGCAATTTCAAAATCCGCACGGCGATGTCCTTCCAAGAGTTGGTTGACATAGGTGAAAATGCGCATGTTTTCGTGTTGCATGTGGCGGCGCACCTCTGCCATATATTCATCGTAGAATTTCAATATCAAATATGCCACTTCGTTCTGCTGCGAGCAATCGATGGCTTCCAACAGTTTGCGTCGAATGTTCGGCAACTGAAAATCAAGATAGTAATTGTGTGCCTTGCCAAGATAGGTAACCAACGCGGAAACGGACACCTTTTCAACATACTGGTCCACCACATCTTTCCCATACTTCATAAAATTAGCCACAGCCAAAAATGTAACAGTGTCCACGTTGTTGGTTTCACACACTTCTTTGACCGTGCGCTCCCCAACTCCCAATGGAATGCCGAAACGACTCATCATCTGCAACAAAGAAGGTTCGTCACAGATGATATCACTCATTTTTGCGGTTTCACTATAGAAAATTGCCATACCTTATTTACCTTTCATTTCAATAGGCTCTGATAATGAAGACCAAAGCCCGCTTTGTTATGTCGCCACAAAGTTAGTGATTTCTGTTTTATTAGCACGCCACACGGGTATCACTACTTTTGGGTATTTGCAGATTTTTGTGGGTATTTACAGTTCCGCTCACTTACTGATTACCTAAAAATATACACAATTATAGCGATTGTGACATTTTTTAAATGTCGATAACTTTGCACCATCAAATCAAACGCAGACACAATGAGCCATACGTTACAGAAAAAAACGATCTTCACAATGCTCGCCTTCTGCGTCTGCCTGTCTCCTTTGGTGGCGACAGACGGAAGCGTGGTGAAACCGATTGTTGATGCCACAACATGCGCCACTCCGCCAGCCAAACCTGCCAAAAAGGAAAAGGTGAAGAAAAAGAAGACGGACACGAAAACTGAAAACGCAGACAAAAAAACCGGAGGCCAAAAGACCAGTACGCCGGACACGAAAAAATATAAGAAAAACAAGACACAATGAAAAAAGGAATCGCTCTTTTCACCCTGGGAAACATGATTGCCGCTGGCATAGGCTATGCCGACAATGGGGCAATGGCTTCCCGAAATGACAGTGTGAATCATGTACGCACGGCAGCGGTCAAAGAAAATCCGGTTGTCATCCAAGCAACTGACAAGACTATTACAAACAGCCCTACGGACAATGCAAATAACGCCGTTGTTGCCAACCACACTCACCAGGCCACAGCCGAGTCCAAGGCGCCAAGCATCAAAACGATTTCAGCAACCGACGACTATGAGAAGTTCCGCTTCGGCGGCTACGGCGAAATGCTGGCTTCCTTCAAAGATTACGGAATCAACCGCTTCTACGGCGGCCGCGACGGAAACCGAAAAGACCATCGCAACACGATTTCCATCCCGCGCTTCGTTTTGGCATTAGACTATAAATTCACCCCCAAATGGATTCTCGGAGCAGAGATTGAGTTTGAGTCGGGCGGTGTAGGCACGGCCTACGAGATAGAGAATTCAGAAAACGGGGAATATGAAACCGAAGTTGAGAAAGGCGGCGAAGTGGCGCTGGAGCAATTCCACATCACTCGCTTGATCCATCCAGCCTTCAATATGCGTGCGGGACACCTCATTCTCCCTGTCGGCTTGACCAACGCACACCATGAACCGATTAATTTCTTCGGTACGACGCGACCAGAGGGAGAAACAACGATGATTCCTTCAACATGGCACGAGAATGGTTTGGAAATCTTCGGTACGTTTGGTTACGGATATGCCAACTTCAGCTATCAAGCCATGGTCACTTCCGGACTTAACGCTTGTGGCTTCGACCGCAACAACTGGGTTGCTGGAGGGAAACAGGGTATTTTCGAGGAAGACAACTTCACCTCGCCAGCCTATACATTCCGATTGGACTACAATGGTTTACCAGGATTGCGCCTTGGTGCTTCTCTCTATTATTGCGCCAACACCACCGCCAATTCCGACAAACTCAGCGAATATAATTTCAAGGCGCCATTGCGCATCTACACAGTCGATGCACAATATAAGAGCAACATTCTTGCTGCCCGGGCCAATTTCATGTGGGGAAACCTAACAAACGCCGACCGCGTGAGCGCCGTCAATACGAAACTCTCAAATAGTTCGCCCTACACCCGTGTCATTCCCGTTGCCAAAAAATCTGTGAGCTACGGAGCGGAAGTGGGCCTCAACCTGGCTGGCATATTCGCAGGAACTCGATGCCCGACGCTCTATCCCTTTGCACGCTTCGACTATTACAACACGCAAAAGGAATGTGCCGGACTTTACACGGAGGACAAACGCAACGAAGTGCGGAAATGGACGGCAGGTATCAACTGGTATGCGCTCCCCAACTTAGTAATAAAGGCAGACTACTCTACGCGCCAAATCGGAACGAGCAAGCTCTTCGGCAAAGGGAAATACAATAGCGAGAATGAATTGTCGATCGGCGTAGCATACGTGGGCTGGTTCACCAAAAGATAACCCCGACAGTACGCAAAGCGACTATCTGTCTGGCATACGCTTCATCAGATATGCCGGACTCTCCTTCAAGGATTACATCATCCTCCATCAGAGAATTAATCTTATTTACAAACAACATAACACCAATAAGCAAATGGATAAGAAATACCTTTTCGGTGCCATGTTAGCCATGACCGTGGCTTTCAGTGCTACCACGACATCTTGCAGCGACAACGATGACCCAAAGACAGAGAAAGAACAGCCGTCGGCTGACCTCGACTACACAGCGAGCAACGCCAAAGCCTGGGGCAACTACATGAAAAACGTGGCCATCCTTCTCAACAACGATGCCGAGAAATTATACAGCCAATGGGCCGAAAACTACCAGACAACGGAAGTAAACACCGGCGTTCCTTTCGCCGAGCTTTTCAAACAACACGATTCTCGCTCAGGCTATCCCAACGTGAAAGCTTGCGCCCAGGAAATCGTTGAGAAAATGGCTGAGATTGCCAATGAAGTTGGCTCCGCCAAAATCGGCGACCCTTATGCCAAATGGGTGAGTGGAAAAACCACTGAGGCGCTCTATGCTGTTGAGTCTTGGTACAGCTGGCATTCGATCGATGATTACACCAACAATATCCGCTCCATTGCCAACGCCTACTATGGCAAACTCGATGGCAGCGCCACAAACATGGCCGAAAACTCTATGGCAAAGGCCCTTGAAGGAACAACCATCGACAAAACCATCCGCCAGCAAATCACGGCCGCCGAAAACGCCATTCAGGGCATCACGCAGCCTTTCCGCAATCACATCGGCAGCGTTGAAACGCAAAAAGCAATGGAGGCTTGCGCCGCTTTGCAAGCCAGTCTGAGCGAAGTGAAAAACGATGACGACGAAGTTGAAGCCGGCGCAGCAGCCGTAAATCTCCGCGACGCTGTTGTCAACAATCTCAGCGACGAGGTGCTTCAAAACATCGTCAACAATTATGTTGACAATGTCGTTGTGCCGACTTACCGCAACTTGAAAAAAAAGAATGCCGAACTGCTTGCCGCCGTCAACGCCTTTGTGGCCAATCCGAGCAACGAAGGATTTGATGCATGCAGCAAAGCTTGGATGAAAGCCCGCCAACCGTGGGAAACGAGCGAAGCCTTCCTCTTCGGTCCTGTTGCCACATTTGGTCTCGACCCCAACATGGACTCCTGGCCTCTTGACCAAGACGCAATCGTGAACATCATGAAGTCGCAGAAATGGTCGGATCTCAAATGGGCTGAAGGCGACGACGATGCCAAGGTTGAATCGGCGCAAAACGTTCGCGGTTTCCACACACTTGAATTCCTTATTTTCAAGGACGGAAAGCCTCGCACCATCAAATAATTAGGAAGGATTAATCAATAGTGTAAAATGTATGATGTATGATGTACAGCCAACGCATCGTGCATTATACATTTTACATTAAGTAGGTGTTCAAAATTAGTTTATTATAGAACACCCCTAAAATAATTTTGAACACCTACTTATACCCCTTTTCATTTAGCATAAAGCGAATATTGATTTCATTGCCAACATCTATATGGTTACACGTTTACTGAAACACTCACTGCTTTTCAGCATCATGCTTTCGCTCAACGCCTGCAGTGACGACGACGGCATAGACATCATTGACATCAAAGTGCCGGAGGGCTATGCCTTGTCGGCCGACATTTCCACCATTTTTCTCAATTCCTCCACGGCCTACGACGTCGAGGCCAACTGGGTGGCGGGAAAATATCTCACCCGCTTCAACTCAGGAAACAAACTATACGACAACGCCATTCCAAGCGGAAAGGACGTTGAGGCTGGCGGCCTTGGTCCGCTCTATGCGGGTTTCTCCTGTCGCAGCTGCCACATGACCACTGGAAGAACGAAGCCCTCCATTTGGGCAAACTATGACGAAAGCAAATGCGACGCCGACGGATTCTGCACGGTCTCTGGCGAGACGGGCTTCACAGCCGGACTGATTTACATCACCCGAAAGAATGGTTCGTTTTTCCCCGACTACGGACGTGTGCTCCACGACCAATGTATCCAGGGCACCTACGTTGACGCTAACGGCAAAGAATACACCATGAAGCCGGAGGGCAAACTGCAAGTGAAATGGCACAAGCAGGAGTATGCTTTCCCCGATGGAGAAAAATATGAATTGGCCTATCCTGAATACCGCATCAAAGAATGGTATACCAACGGCATGAAAAACTACGGAGAACCCATTGCCGACGCTGTCAAACCCGAGGACTTGATCATCTCCGTTCGCCAACCATTGCGACATGTCGGCATGGGACTGATGATGGCGCTCGACCCCACGGAGATTGAAGCTCTGGCCGCCAAAAGCAACTATCCAGAATATGGCATCAGCGGCCGATGCAACTACATCACGGAGAAGGGCGTACGAGGCGTCGGCCTGTCTGGCAACAAGGCGCAACATCTGGACCTCACCGTGGAACTGGGCTTCTCGAGCGACATGGGAGCCACCAATAGTCGCTTCCCTGAAGAAATCTGCCAGGGACAGACACAACAGCAATATGGAAGTATGATGGGCCTGTGCTATAGCAACCGTCTTGACGTCACCACTGAATCTATGGAAGACGTTGACCTCTATATGCAATGTCTCGGTGTCCCCGCCCGCCGCATCGGATCAACCACCACCATGGTCAACTATGGCAACCAAACGGTTTCTGAACGCGAGCTGGTGAAGATTGGCGAACAGAATTTCTACAAGGCCAAATGCCAACTCTGCCACGTCACGACATTACACACCAAAAAGTCGGGCAGCACGCTGCTCAACGGCACGCACCTACCTTGGCTCGGCGGACTAACCATCCACCCCTATTCCGACTATCTGCTCCACGACATGGGGTCTGAAATCATGGGCGTCGGCCTCAACGACAATTACGTCAGCGGACTGGCGCGCGGCAACGAATGGCGCACCACACCACTTTGGGGCGTCGGCCTGCAACAGAAGGTTGACGGACACACCTGTTTTCTCCATGACGGACGCGCACGTAATTTCGTTGAAGCGATCATGTGGCACGGAGGAGAAGGCGAAGCATCGAAAAACATATTCAAGAAGATGCCGAAGAAAGACCGTGATGCACTCGTGAAATTCCTGGAATCTCTTTAGCACATTCAAACAGAAGTACCTACACACCTACAACAAAACTGAAAACACAATGAATAAAAAAAGCTTCGCCCTGTTGGCATTGATGTCAGCGAGCGCCGTCAATATCCACGCAACAAACGTTGCAGAATTGAAGGGGAATGTCCCGGAAGAAAAAGCCACCGCCTCCGTTGCTCCTGAAGAACAGACAGGCAACGACGAGAAGAGCGACGACAAGGGCATCGGAAAAATCAACTACGAACCAATAGACCTCGACACTGACAACGGCGTGGTGTCCTTGGCTGGAAGCAAGGGGTTCACCATACAGACGAAAAAGGGCGACTTCATTTTCAAGCCTTACATGCTGGTGCAAACCAGCGCCAACTTCAATTGGTATGACGACGAGGGCCTCGACAAGGCATACAACCAAGACAACGTCTCCAACTCTGGTTTCGCCATCCCCAATGCCATTTTGGGATTCACGGGCAAGGCCTTCAACAAAGTCACGTTCAACCTCTCTCTGAATGCAGCCAAAACGGGCGGCTATCTTTTGCAGCAGGCTTGGTTTGACGTCAAATTCAATAATCCCGTACAGGTGCGCGTTGGTAAATTCAAAACGCCTTTTTCACACGCCTATCTAACGACGCTTGGTGAGACACTCTTCCCGCAACTCCCAACGTCGCTCACCACGTCGACCATCATGCCCTACGTGCTCAATGCGGTCACGCCGAGCATCTCGACGGGCTTTGACCTTGGCGTTGAACTTCATGGCGTTGTCAACAACAAATTTGGCTATGAAGTGGGGCTCTTCAACGGCACAGGAGCCGCAGTCAACAGCGCCACAAAGACTTTCAGCGACGACTGGCATATCCCATCACTGCTTTACGCGGGCCGACTGACCTACATGCCCTGGGGAACGATGCCTTCAACGCAAGGCAACCCCAATATGCTGCACGAAAAGAAAATGCTCGTCGGGCTATCGGGCTCAATGAACGTGGAAAGCGAGAACGAGAGCACCAACGATGCCCGCATGGGACTTGAATTTGCAATGCTCCTCCACCGCTGGTATTTTGCAGCTGAAGCCTACTGGATGAACGTGGGATTCACCAAACGCCAGAAAATCTCTGAACACTATAATTATCTGGGCGGCTATCTGCAAGGCGGCTATTTCATCACGCCACAGGTGCAGCTCGCAGCACGCTACGATTTCATGAACCGCAACAGCACAAGCAAAGATGGTTTCCTGAATATGCCGGCAGTGGGCGTAAACTATTTCTTCAAAAACTGCAACCTCAAGCTCCAAGGTATGTATCAATACACGGGCCGAAAGGGACACGCCACACAACTCGACCGCGACAACGACAACCTCGGTCTCGCCACGCATTCTGCCACCGTGCAGCTGCAATATTATTTCTAACCCCACGCCCACAACGTGCATTTAGCCATTTCAAATGAAACCAATCACTTATGTGCTGCTACTCTGTGCAACGCTTCTCTCCTCATGCGACGACGGGCGCATTGCAGAAGAAGACTTCAACCTCGAAGAAGAGGGACGCGTTGCCAAAGTGGAAGTCAAACTGGAAGGACAAAAAACATGGCCGTCTGGCTATTCAATCTCCATTGCCGGCTTCTCTGACAACAGTCCGTATGCAGAAATAACGAAGAGCATCCGAACAGACGAAAACGGGCAAGCTGATGTCACGCTCTCGGGCATCCCCGACAATGTGAAGACCTTGGAGGTCTGCGTGGTCAACAGTGTGCGCCGCCGCGTCATCTCTCTCTTCACCATCGACGCGCCCAACACGAACGACACGATTCGCATCAACGCAGGCACGCTCAACGCCGGCATGTTTGCCAGCATACAGAAACAAATCTTCGACAAACAATGTTCCCACTGCCACAGCGGAAGCGCCTGGGCGGCATCGCTCAATTTGAACGAAGGCGAGAGCTATGCAAGCATGAAGAATATGCCAGCCAAACTGGTGGAAGGCCACAACCGTGTCACGCCTGGCGACGCTGCAAACAGTGTTCTTTATGAAGCGCTTGCCACAGAGGTGAGCGAAAACTGGAAGCACAACCACTCGAAAATCATGGTGACAGACCCTGTTGGACTTCAGCTCATCAAAGACTGGATAAACAACGGTGCCGAAGAATAGCGAGAAGACAAACACTGCAAAAAACATCTGCCGTATTGCCGCCTGCCTCATCACAGGAATGGCCATACGGCAGTTTCTATGTCAACAAAAAATGGGGCAAGACATCCCCACATATAGTGATTTTACATGCTGGCGAGAAAAAAAACAGTTGTAGTTGGTTGTTTTTTCGTACCTTTGTAAACATAACAAGAAACACTAACAGAATGACTAACATACAGGAAAGAATAGCCGTTCAGTCCGAGGACTCCTTGGCTGAAATTTCTAAATTTGAGACAAAAGATGGTGTGACAGAATACCACGTGATTATTCATGCCACACATCCCGAACAAACATTCCAAGAGCAGCTCAACGCTGTTTTGAACAACTATTATTCTCTGCTCAAGACAACATTAAAAGGCGCCTCCTCTGTGATCAAGCGCTATTTTCTGAGCGATGCTGCCAACCAATACAACACGCTGCTTGCAACAGTGCCAGAGGTTCCAGCATGTGCCTGTTCCGTGGTTGAACAAGCGCCGCTCGACGGTACAAAAATCGCACTCTGGGTGAATCTGCAAACAGAAATCTGCGAAGAAAACTTCTCCCACGGGCTTTATCGCGTGAAACACGGTGCATATACCCACTTATGGGGAGGTGGTGCTACGGCTGAAGCCGACACGTCGGAAGGGCAAACCAGCCTACTGCTGAAGGATTATGTCATGCAACTGCTCAACAACGGTGCCCATTTGGCCAACAATTGCATCCGCACCTGGTTTTTCGTCCAAAACGTCGACACCAACTATGCAGGAGTCGTCTCAGCACGCAACGAGGAATTCTACACGCAAAACCTCACACCAAAGACACATTTCATTGCGAGCACGGGCATCGGCGGCCGCAACGCCAACCCCAAAACACTGGTGCAACTCGACAACTATGCAGTCGTGGGCATTGACTACGATAAACAAGTGAAGCATCTTTACGCGCCAACTCATCTGAACCCCACCTATGAATATGGCGTCAGTTTCGAACGGGGCACACGCGTTGACTATGGTGACCGTCGCCAAGTCTTCATCTCTGGAACGGCAAGCATTGACAACAAAGGAAACATCCTGCACGTTGGCGACATCCGCAAGCAAACGGAGCGCATGTGGGAAAATGTCGATGCTCTGCTCAAGGAGGCCGAATGCGGATTTGATGATGTCAGCCAAATGATTGTCTATCTGAGAGACCCCGCCGACCATGCCGTTGTCTCAAAAATGTTCAACCGTCGTTTCCCCGACATTCCAAAAGTCATTGTACTCGCTCCCGTATGCCGCCCGGGATGGCTCATTGAAATGGAATGTATGGCCACCAAAGCCATCACCAACGAAGCCTTCCCGAAATTCTAACGATTTCCTGACACTTTGGGAATCTGACGTATGACACCCTTACTAATAAATGCGCGACACGAAGTTTTGTTTACCTAACTGAGAAAACAAACTTCGTGTCGCTGCTTTTCTCCATGCCACATTCATGAAACATCTGATCATCTTCACATACGTTTTTCTGCTCATTCTTCTGGCAAGCGCCACCATCATTGAACACCATCAAGGGAGTGCCTTTGTGTCAGACCACATCTATCACACGCCTTGGTTTGTAGCCCTATGGGCATTGGCCACCCTTCTAATGATATACGCCTTGGTCAAGCGTAAACTATGGCACCGTCTCCCTCTTCTTATGCTCCACCTTTCCTTCGCCGTTATCCTGGGAGGAGGCCTGCTGACCTATTTAACCTCGACAAAAGGCATACTCCATCTCTCGCAAGGCGTCCCCGTCAGGAATTTCCAAAGCGAAGATCTGGGCCGCACGTTCCCCCTCCCCTTCAATGTCATGCTGGACCGCTTTGACATCAAATGCTATCCCGGAACGGAAACGCCTGCCGACTATTTTTCACACCTGACGGTCATCAGTCGCGAAGGCACCAAGCAGAAATGCAGCGTCTCTATGAATAAGATTCTGGAAATCGAAGGATACAGGTTCTACCAATCGTCCTATGATGAAGACGGACAGGGCAGTTGGCTTTCGGTCAACTACGACCCGTGGGGAGCTACACTCTCCTACGTGGGCTATATTCTGCTGGCCATCTCCATGCTCTTCGTCCTCATTGACCGCCGCGAAGAATTCCGACGACTTCTGCGAAACCCTCTGCTCCGGAAAGGCACACTCATCATTATGCTGGCAGCCACAAGCCCCTGCCTCTCCGCGGCCTCCCGTTCGCTCCCTGCGTTCAACCGAGAAAAAGCCGATTCATTGGCTGCCAAGCAGGTGGTCTACAACGGACGCGTTGCCCCATTCAACACCCTGGCACACGATTTCATCCTGAAACTCTACGGGAAAGACAGCTATGGCGGCCTGTCGCCAGAACAAGTCGTCTCTGGATGGCTCCTGCGCCCCGACGTCTGGCAAAACGAACCCATGATTCTCATCAAAAACAAAGAATTGCGCCAACTGCTGGGCCTTGACGGAAAATATGCACGACTGACCGACCTCTTCCGCGGCAACGAATATATCCTTCGCCGATATTGGAACGGAAACGGCAACGCGATTGCCCCATCCGCCGATCCGCTGCAAAAGGCCATTGCGGAGACCGATGAGAAAGTGGGGCTCATCATGATGCTGCAAAACGGCACGCTCATCAAGCCGTTGCCAAAAGACGGCAGTGTGAAACCGCTGAGTCCCCAACGCGTCAAAGCTGAAATTCTCTACAACAGCATCCCCACGACGAAAATTCTCTTCATCGTGTGCTTCGTCTGCGCCCTGATTTCTTTCACGCTGACGGCATACAAAAGCATCCGAAACCTCAAGCCCAACGTCCTCGACCAAAAAATTCTCCCCGCCATGCTGTTTCTCACCACTGCCGCGTTGGGCGTCGCCTTCGCGCTGCGATGGTACATTGCAGACCACATTCCCATGAGCAACGGATTTGAAACGATGCAATTCATGGCGCTCTGCACACTGGCATTTTCAAGTATCTTCCACCATCGCTTCCGCATTCTGCTTCCCTTCGGCTTCCTTCTGGGAGGCTTTGCCCTGCTGGTGTCACACCTCGGCCAGAGCAATCCGCAAATCACGAACCTCATGCCCGTTCTCGCCTCGCCCTGGTTGAGCCTGCACGTCTCCGTGATAATGATAGGCTACGCCTTGCTGGCTTTCACCATGCTCACAGGCATCCTCGGACTGTGCATTTCTCGGCAAGCCGAACCACTCATGCTTTTCGGACGCCTGCTCCTCTACCCTGCTGTCTTCTTCCTCGGCATCGGCATTTTCTTAGGCGCCGTGTGGGCCAACCAGTCTTGGGGTGCCTACTGGAGTTGGGACCCTAAAGAGACATGGGCCTTGATTACCTTCATGGTCTATGCCATCGGCTTCCACAGCCATTCTCTCCCCTGGTTGCGCAGCGCAAAACGCTTCCACGGCTTTTGCATCTTGGCATTTCTCACTGTGCTCATGACTTACTTTGGTGTCAATTTCTTCCTTTCTGGAATGCACTCTTACGCAGGATAACAGGGGCTGACACGCTTGTCACACGTACACTTTAGTTTGAAGCAATAAAAAGAACGCCTTAACCGCTAACAGACAACGGTTAAGGCGTTATTATTTTAAATCGTAATGCACTTAAAATCTGTAGATTTACTTCTTTCAGTGTACTATTCCATACACCGCAATTAAAGAAATATCGACAGAATAAGCGAGATTAATACCTCTCATTCTCATTCGGGAAATCACACGATTTCACATCGGCAACATATTGTCCGATGGCATCCGTCATAATGGTGTGCAAGTCGGCATAACGACGCAGAAATTTCGGACTGAAACCTTGGGTCATTCCCAACATGTCGTTGATGACCAAGACCTGGCCATCGGCCGTTCCGCCGCCAATACCTATCACTGGAATGGAGAGTTCTTTGACCAGACGCTGCGTGAGCGCTGCGGGAATTTTCTCAACAACACAAGCACAACACCCGGCCTCTTCGAGCAAATGAGCGTCGTTCACCAGCTTCGCAGCCTCAGCCTCCTGACGCGCACGCAAACCGAAACCGCCAAAGACATTGACGCTCTGAGGCGTCAGTCCTAAATGGCCAACAACAGGGATGCCAGAGGCGATGATGCGCTTCACGGCAGGAAGGATTTCCTCGCCGCCTTCGAGTTTCAAGGCGTCGCAGCCTGTTTCTTTCATGATGCGAACGGCATTGCGCATGGCTTCTTCCGTTGACACCTGATAGGAACCGAAAGGCATGTCGCAAACGACAAAGGCACGCTTCACAGCACGCACCACGCTGCGGGCGTGGTAAATCATCTCATCAACTGTGATGGGAAGGGTTGTCATGTTTCCAGCCATCACGTTGGAAGCACTGTCGCCAATGAGTATCGCGTCAACTCCAGCACCGTCAACAATGGAAGCCGTGGTATAGTCGTACGCCGTGAGCATGGCAATCTGCTTGCCCTCTGCTTTCATTTCACGGAGGCGCGGCGCAGTCACCTTCCGGGTATCTTCAACTAAATATGCAGACATTGTTTTTGGGTATTTTTTATGGGGCAGCTCTAATTTTCTTAGCTTTAGAACGCTCCACATTTTATATGTTCTATTATCAAGAGAGGCTGAAGCCTTCAAAATGAGGGATGACCTTATCGGACAGCGGCGCAATAATTTCCACGGGATTGGAGGTGGACAAACCGATGACAAAGGCGCCCGAATCACGCGCGGCACGCAGACCGTTGATGCTATCCTCAAAAACAACACACGAACGTATGGGACATTGCAAGCGCTCGGCGGCAATGAGATAGCAATCGGGAGCGGGCTTTGAGCGCGGCGTGTCTTCTGAAGTCAGAATGGCCGTAAAGAGTTGCTTGAGTTCGGGATGCGCGGCATAGACCTGGGCCATCTTCGCCTGATTGGAACTGGTCACGACTGCTGCCGGAGTACCTTTCTCCCGCAATCCTTCCACAAAGCGGATGGCTCCAGGAATGTAGGGGTAGCTCATGTGGCGCTCAAATTCGTTCAGTCGTTCACGCAAAAAATCCTGCTGCGAGACCTCAGGAAAATAGGTGTCGAAAATATAGGTAAGGGTCTGCCCCTTCACTGCCGCGGCAAAATTAGCATCGGGCAGTTCGAACTCACGCCCCATGGCGGCCCAAAACTCCGTGTACTGCGGCTCCGTGTCAATGATGACACCGTCAAGGTCAAACAACGCCGCAGAGATGTTCATTTCTTTTGGATTCATTTCTGATATATTAGCTGGGGCTGGAAGGACATCAAGCAGCCAATAGCAAAGCTGCATGGCGAACTTCCGCAAATCGCAAATCATCACGATTGAACGCTCCGTACGCCCCAAAGAAACTGCAAAGATACGAATTTCAGACTGAATGGCGCGATGGATTCTGAGAAAACAATGCCGTGGGGCATGGTTTGCAACAATACGGCGATGCAATATGACAATAAACGGAAAATAATTAGTAACTTTGCCCAAACGCTGAAACGGAACGGCCTTCGGGCAGAAAGCAAAGAGCGTTTGCAACAAAAACCGTTTAACTCTAAGGGGCATAAGAAGGTTGGCGTAAAATCCCTTCTCCTGACAGGCAAACCTGTCCTCCCCATAAAACATCATACAATGGAACCTCTCAAACACGAATGCGGCGTTGCCATGGTCAGACTGCTGAAGCCGTTGGATTTCTATCAGCAGAAATATGGCACGTGGATGTATGGGCTGAACAAACTCTATCTCATGATGGAGAAACAGCACAACCGCGGACAGGAAGGCGCAGGCTTGGCAAGCGTCAAGATGAACGCCGCGCCGGGAGAAGAATTCTTCTTCCGCGAGAGAGCATTGGGCACAACGGCCATTGAAGAAATCTTCAAGGCCGTTCACGGCAATTTCAAGAATTTTGAGAACAAGCAACTGGCGGATGCACAATTCGCCAGCCGTCATATTCCCTTTGCGGGAGAGATTTACATGGGCCACCTGCGGTATTCAACAACCGGCAAGAGTGGCCTTTCTTATGTACACCCGTTCATGCGAAGAAACAACTGGCGCGCCAAAAACCTGTGTATCTGCGCCAACTTCAACATGACGAACGTCGAGGAAATCTTTGAGGAAATCGCTTCGAAGGGACAACACCCGCGCATGGTGTCGGACACCTACATCCTGCTCGAACAACTGGGACACCGGCTTGACCGAGAGAGCGAGCGCAATTTTGTTGAGGCGCAAAAGATGGGGCTGGAAGGCACGGAGATTACAAAATATATCGAAGACCACATCAACGTGGCCAACATTCTCAAACAGGCAGCGCCGATTTGGGACGGAGGGTACGTGCTGTGTGGCGTCACTGGCAGCGGCGAAATGTTTACGCTTCGCGACCCGTGGGGCATCCGCCCTGCTTTTTGGTATAAAAACGACGAACTGCTGGTGGTGGCTTCTGAGCGTCCGGTGATCCAGACTTCGCTTGACCTTGAAGCGGAAGAGATTCATGAACTGAAGCCGGGAGAAGGACTCATCATGAGCAAAGACGGCAAGTTCAGAACGGAGCAGATTCTCACACCAAAGAACTTGGCGGCCTGCTCGTTTGAAAGGGTATATTTCTCACGCGGCTCCGACAAAGACATCTATCAAGAAAGGAAAGCACTGGGACGCACTTTGGTGGCGCCCATTCTCAAGGCGGTGGACGGCGAACTCGACCAAACGGTGTTCTCCTACATCCCCAACACGGCCGAAGCGGCTTACTACGGACTGCTGGAAGGCTTCGACAATTTTCTCAACAAGCAGAAAATGGAAGCCATTGCCGCCTTGGGGGCAAACCCCGACATCAAGACGGTGGCAAAGATTCTCGACCGACGCATCCGCTCGGAAAAAATCGCATGGAAAGACATCAAAATGCGAACGTTCATTGCTGAAGGTAACAGCAGAAACGACTTGGCGGCACACGTTTATGACATCACCTACGGAAGCGTTAAAGCCGGAAAGGACAACCTGGTGGTGATTGACGACAGCATCGTCCGCGGGACAACGCTCCGCGAGAGCATCATCAGAATCCTTGACCGCCTACACCCGAAGCGCATCGTTGTTGTCAGCTCGTCGCCGCAAGTAAGATTCCCGGACTACTACGGCATCGACATGTCGCACATGGATGAGTTCATCGCCTTTAAGGCTGCCATTGCGCTCACCTTGGAACAAGGCGGGGAAACAAGGCTGAAAGACATTTACAGGCGCTGCAAGGAACAGGAGAACCTGCCGAAGGAACAGATAAAGAACTTTGTGAAGGAAGTGTACGCTCCATTTTCAGACGATGACATCTCAAAGAAAATGGCGGAACTTTTGCGCCCCAACGGCGTAACAACCGAAATCCACATCGTCTATCAAAGTCTGGAGGGACTGCACAAAGCCTGTCCGACAAGTCCAGGCGACTGGTACTTCAGTGGCAATTATCCGACTCCTGGCGGCACAAAGCGAGTCAACCAGGCATTTATCGACTACTACGAGACAAACTTTCCAAACAAGAACTGATGGTTTTACGCCGACGCGAAACAGGTAAGTCCATAAGAATAGAGTACGAAAGAATCGCCCGACAATCAGAAACTCATATTTAACTAATGGTGAAAGAATAAGCTGGCAATTTTGACAGGGCATAAGATATAACTCCTTATTCCTCAAAATTGCACAAGTTATTTTTTACCATTACTTACAATTGAAATAACCAAACGGCAGCTTTCAGAAGACTGCATCTCTGGGGATGCCGTACCAGAAGAAACACAAACTATATATATGCGAAACGTAACACTTATTTTAGACGATGGAACGAAGTTCCACGGTAAGTCATTTGGCTACGAAAGCCCAGTAGCGGGCGAGGTGGTGTTCAACACCGCCATGATGGGGTATCCAGAAAGCCTCACCGACCCCTCATACGCAGGACAGTTGATGACGCTTACCTATCCCTTGGTCGGCAACTATGGCGTTCCTCCTTTCACGGTTGGAGACGACAAATTGGCCACCTTTATGGAAAGCGACAAAATTTATGCCTCGGCCATCATCGTGAGTGATTACAGCGAGACATACAGCCACTGGAATGCCGTTGAAAGTCTCGGCGACTGGCTCAAGCGCGAAAAGGTGCCAGGCATCACAGGCATTGACACGCGAGAGCTGACGAAGGTGCTCCGTGAACACGGCGTGATGATGGGAAAAATCGTTTTCGACGATGAGCCCAACAATATCCCGACTGCAGAATACAATGGCGTGAACTACGTGGCAAAGGTTTCATGCAAGGAAATTATCCGATACAACGAGGGAGCTGAAAAGAAAGTGGTTCTCGTTGACTGCGGCGTGAAGAACAACATCATCCGCTGCCTCATCCGCCGCGGCGTAGAAGTCATCCGCGTGCCTTGGAATTATGATTTCAACGACATGGAATTCGACGGTCTGTTCCTGGCCAATGGCCCTGGCGACCCCGACACTTGCGCTGATGCCGTTGCCAACATCAAGAAGTTCCTTGCAAATCCAAACGTTCGCCCCTGCATGGGCATCTGCATGGGAAACCAGTTGCTCTCAAAAGCGGCCGGAGCGTCTATCTACAAACTGAAATACGGACACCGCAGCCACAACCAGCCAGTGCGTATGGTGGGCACGAACCGCTGCTTCGTCACCAGCCAAAACCACGGCTATGCCGTTGACAACAACACGCTTCCAAGCGATTGGGAACCATTGTTCATCAATATGAACGACGGATCTAACGAGGGCGTTCGACACAAAACGAATCCTTGGTTCTCTGCACAGTTCCATCCGGAAGCATGCAGCGGTCCTGTCGACACGGAGTTCCTCTTCGATGATTTCGTAAAACTGCTGTAAACAAATGACCATTAAGCTGGTGGGCACGACTAATATATAAGGTATAATTAAGACAAGAGAATCCGTTTCATATCTGCGAAGCAACGGAGCTTTCCAGATACAAAAAAGATTCCTGCCACCTGCTTATCTAAATCACACCACATTAAAACAAGATAATATGTCAAACGATATAAAGAAAGTTCTCCTCTTAGGTTCTGGCGCACTCAAAATCGGTGAAGCGGGCGAATTCGACTATTCCGGCTCTCAGGCACTGAAGGCCCTCAAGGAAGAAGGCATCGAAACGGTTCTCATCAACCCGAACATCGCCACAGTACAGACGTCAGAAGGTGTTGCCGACCGCATCTACTTCCTGCCTGTCACTCCCTTCTTCGTTGAAAAGGTCATCGAAAAGGAACGTCCACAAGGCATCATGCTCGCCTTCGGCGGACAGACGGCCTTGAACTGCGGCGTGGAACTTTTCCAAAGCGGCATCTTGGAGAAATATAACCTTCAGGTGCTTGGCACACCCGTTGAAGCCATCATGAACACGGAAGACCGTGAACTCTTCATCGGCAAGCTCAACGAAATCAACGTCAAAACCATCAAGAGCGAAGCCTGCGAAACCATCGAACAGGCACGTCAGGCTGCAGCAGAACTGGGCTATCCAGTGATTCTCCGCGCTGCCTACGCCCTCGGCGGTTTGGGTTCCGGCTTCTGCGACAATGAGGAAGAGCTCAACAAACTGGCTGAAAAGGCGTTCTCATTCTCTCCACAGGTACTCGTTGAAAAGAGCTTGAAGGGATGGAAGGAAATTGAATACGAAGTGGTGCGCGACCGTTTCGACAATTGTATCACGGTCTGCAACATGGAAAACTTCGACCCGCTCGGCATCCATACAGGTGAAAGTATCGTAATCGCACCGTCGCAGACTCTCACGAACTCTGAATACCACAAGCTCCGCGAGCTCTCCATCCGCATCGTACGCCACGTGGGCATCGTCGGAGAATGTAACGTTCAGTATGCCTTCGACCCCAATTCTGAAGACTACCGCGTCATCGAAGTCAACGCCCGTTTGTCGCGCTCTTCAGCCTTGGCATCAAAAGCAACGGGCTATCCTTTGGCCTTCGTTGCCGCCAAATTGGGATTGGGCTACGGCCTCTTCGAGCTCAAGAACTCTGTGACGAAAACAACAAGCGCCTTCTTCGAACCAGCACTCGACTACGTTGTCTGCAAAATCCCTCGCTGGGACTTGGGCAAATTCCGTGGCGTTGACCGCGAACTGGGTTCTTCCATGAAGAGCGGCGGCGAAGTGATGGCCATCGGCCGCACTTTCGAAGAGGTGATTCAAAAAGGCCTCCGCATGATCGGCCAGGGCATGCACGGATTTGTCGACAATAAGGAAATCAAGATTGACAACGTTGAAGAGGCACTGCGCGAGCCGACCGACAAGCGTATCTTTGTCATTGAAAAGGCTTTCAAGGCTGGATACACCATCGACCAGATTCACGATCTAACGAAAATCGACCGCTGGTTCCTCCAGAAACTCTATAACATCCACAAAACCGACCAGGAACTCCACGCTTGCACCAGCATCAACGTGCTCGACAACGAATTGATGCGCAAAGCCAAGATTCAGGGCTTCACCGACTTCCAGATTGCACGCGCCGTTGGCATGGAGCAAGACATGGACATCGAAAAGGCCATCATGGCTGTTCGTGCACGCCGCAAACAAGCTGGCATCGTTCCCGTTGTAAAGCAGATTGACACGTTGGCAGCTGAGTATCCAGCTCAGACCAACTACCTCTATGTAACTTACAGCGGCATTGCACACGACATCCAGTTTGAACACGACAAGCGCTCGGTTGTGGTGCTCGGTTCTGGTGCATACCGCATCGGCTCGTCCGTTGAATTTGACTGGTGTGGCGTTCAGGCGCTCAACACCATCCGTCGCGAAGGCTATCGCAGCATCATGATCAACTACAACCCGGAAACGGTTTCAACGGACTATGACATGTGCGACCGCCTCTATTTCGATGAACTCACCTTCGAACGCGTGATGGACATCATCGAACTGGAAATGCCTTACGGTGTCATCGTTTCTACGGGTGGACAGATTCCTAACAACCTGGCAATGCGCCTGGATGCTGAAAACGTGAACCTGCTCGGCACGCAAGCACGCTACATCGACAACGCTGAAGACCGCGAAAAGTTCTCAGAGATGCTCAACAGAATCGGTGTTGACCAGCCGGAATGGAGCGCACTGACTTCTATGGACGACATCCAGCAGTTTATCTCGCGCGTTGGCTTCCCTGTACTTGTACGTCCTTCGTATGTCCTCTCTGGCGCTGCGATGAACGTATGTTCAAACCAGGAAGAACTCGAACGCTTCCTCAAATTGGCTGCCAACGTGTCGAAGAAACACCCTGTGGTTGTTTCCCGCTTCATGCAGCATGCCAAGGAGGTTGAAATGGACGCCGTTGCAAAAGACGGTGAAATCATCGCCTACGCCATTTCTGAGCACATCGAGTTTGCCGGTGTACACTCTGGCGACGCCACGATTCAGTTCCCACCGCAGAAGCTCTATGTTGAAACGGCACGCCGCATCAAGAAGATTTCCAAGCAGATTGCCAAGGAACTTCACATCTCTGGTCCGTTCAATATCCAGTTCCTCGCCAAAGAAAACGACATCAAGGTCATCGAGTGCAACTTGCGTGCCTCACGTTCCTTCCCGTTCGTCAGCAAGGTTCTCAAAATCAACCTCATCGAATTGGCAACGCGCATCATGCTCGGCCTGCCAGTGGAGAAACCGGCCAAGAGCCTCTTCGACCTCGACTACGTCGGCATCAAAGCATCTCAATTCTCATTCAACCGCTTGCAGAAGGCCGACCCTGTCCTCGGTGTCGACATGGCTTCAACGGGCGAAGTCGGCTGTCTGGGCGAAGACTCACGAACTGCGCTCATCAAGTCTATGCTCTCCGTTGGCCACCGCATCCCGAAGAAGAACATTCTGCTTTCAACCGGCGACGGCAAGCAGAAAGCCGAAATGCTGGCTGCCTGCCAGATGCTTCAAGCTCACGGCTACACGCTCTACGCAACAGGCGGAACAAGCCGCTATCTGACAGAAAACGGCATCAAGAACAACCTCGTTTACTGGCCAAGCGAAGAGGGACATCCGCAAGCCATCGACATGCTCCACAACCATGAAATCGACATGGTGGTCAACGTGCCGAAGAACCTCTCATCTGGCGAATTGAGCAACGGATATAAGATTCGCCGTGCAGCCATCGACCTCAACGTACCACTCATCACCAACGCACGTCTGGCATCGGCCTTCATCTACGCTTTCTGCACCGTGAAGCTCGACGAACTCGACATCAAGTGCTGGCAGGAGTATTGATAAATAATACCATAAATCAGCCAAGCAGCCGACAAGAAACAACTTGAGACATTGCCCTACAATCATGCTTGGCATGACTATAACAGGCTCCCATCTTTCACAAACTGAATAGATGGGAGCCTGTTTTTTTTCTGACAGATAATTCACAAAAATGCTGACTTGGGAATTGGCCGACTTACAGCTGCATAGCAAAAAGCGGGGCTTTGAAAGGACCTGTAATAATACTCTTGCGGAGACAAGCAAATCATTAGGTACTTCGAAAAAACATAAAAACAGCCTCCGCATTCAATAGAACCTATTCTCTGTTTGTAACAGTCCTTCACCGCGAGAAGAATACTTGCACTACAAAAAAATGAAGTGACAGTATATTCAACTCGGTTTTTATTTTTACTTTTGTAAAAAACAGAATCGCTTATGCAGGATTATCAGTTGGACTTCATAACATATTGCGTCGGCAACCTTGCTGACCGATTAAAGATGAGCGCGAGCAAAGTGTATAAACTATTGCGTTCGTCGGGTATATTGGATGAATATATAGTGCCGTGCTATGATGTGTTGCACACCTTTGGAAAGGACTATATTATGGATGATTTAATTGGTATGCTGAAAAAGAAAGGAGCTTTGCCATGAAACTATACCATGCCTCCAACTGTATCGTTAAGTAGGTGTTCAAAATTAGTTTATATTGAATTGTCGTATTATTTTGAACACCTACTTAGTAATGTTCAAAAAATAACTTGCGCAGATTTTGTGTGATGAAAGTTTGCGCAAAAGAGCACCATATAAAAGTTGCGCAAGTTATTTTTTACATATTACTTAGCATTAAATGATTCAGCAGAAGCATTAGTTAATCTATCTATGAAGTAGTTCAAAATATTATCGTTGTAATTAGCAAACGTATTAAGGACTCTATTAAACTCCTTGCAATCAAACATCTCCACTTCATTATACCATTTAGCAAGAGCAAGTCGTGCTTCTACTATTTTAAGCCTTTTGTTTTAACGGAGTATTGTTTTTTTAAAAAATAATATTTAAATTTGCATGCGCTAGTTTTTACAATCTCTCACACAACAAACCCCTAATTTATGATAGTATTTCTCTTACTTATTATAGCAATATTGCTTTTTATTCTTTCCAAAGTGCTAAAGAAAAGTGCAGATAAGATAGATTCATCAGTATCAAAAGCTTCTCCTAAAATTCAAGAAGACAGCCCCAAGCCTAAAATCTCATTTTGGGATTCATATCAGAAAGCCAACCCTGTACTTGCAGAGGAATTATTAAAGATTACAAAGGGTAAAATTGGTAATTTAAGTGATAAAGATGTTCGGGAGACTATTTCCTCTTTTGCACATACTGCAAAAACAAATTCTCTTCAATCTTACGAAGAGACATTTCAGTACATTCTAAAAAAAATGGTTGATTATTTGGATCAAAGTTATCCCCAAATTATACTGGGTGTACTAGATAATGTTATAAAAGAAGAAGTTAAGCAGACTGGGAAAAAGTCGACAAATACAATGTCCTTTTATATTAAGTCCGAAATTAAAACTATTATCGAGAACAAGCTGAAGGCAATGAGTCCGAAAGATTTGTTTAAATATCGCATAAAAGAGGCTCTTCAACAAGTTATCGAAAAGTATGAGTGGAATTACGAACGAGAAGGATATGATAGTCCACTTGCACAAGAGATTGTCACTCTCATGAGACGAATGTTAAACAATGAAACTCTTATGATGACAGCATTACTATATGGATATAGTGATTCTTTTTCATCCATTATTATAGACGAGATGGAGTCATTTGTTTCTGAAAATTGCAATACATCATTGGATGTAGCTATCGATTACCATGATAATAAACAAGAATTTAAGAATCCATACAAAAGATGTCCTAATTGTGGAAGCTTAAATATATCAGAAATTGACCCTGAAGAGGATGAATATTGGTGCAAAGATTGTAAACATGATTGGCATCCACATTTAATGAAATAGTTTAATCCATGCAAGTATGTTATGTAATGTTCAAAAAACAACTTGCGCAGCTTTTAATAAAAGTTTACTATCGTTAAGGAGCACTCAATAAAAGTTGCACAAGTTATTTTTTGCATATTACTTAATACTCCCGATGTTCTCCATTCGCGCGATTTTCTTGATTTTGGGAAGGGGTTCTACTTGACTGCGCTTGAAGAACAGGCAAGAAAATATGCCTTACGGTTTCTTCTACATGACGACAAAGCCTATCTTAACCATTATGAATTAGACGACCACCTAAGTGGCTTTCGCATAAAAGAGTTTAGTTCGTATGATGAAGATTGGCTGGATTATATGTCATTATGTCGTATCGGCAAACAGGAAAAACATTATGATGTGGTTTCTGGTGGTATTGCTGATGATAGGGCATTCAACACAATAGACCTATATTTTTCAGGTAACATCAGCAAAGATGGGGCATTAGGCCGTTTGGCTTTTGTTCTTCCCAATCATCAGATATGTATTTTGAATCAGGAAGTTATAAACAAGCATTTGCAATTTGTTAAAGCAGAAGAGATAAAAAATGGAAGCAAATAAGACCATTCTTCAGATCAAATACGCCCGCGTAGTAAAACTTTTTGCAAAGTTGACGGGGACTTCTTTGGAAGATTCGTTGGAATTTTTCTACGATTCCTATCTCTATAAAATGATGAGTGAAGGCATTGCCGATATGCATTGTCGTAGCGACAATTATTTGGCTGGCTTGCTTATGGATGAACGGAAATAGAAAGCAACGCCGAATTATATTGGAATGTGTTTCTACCGTAGCTGCACGACCAAAGGTTGTCTTCTCCGCAAAGACTCAAATAGTTGAAATGAAGGGTTGGATACTTTAGTATTAAAGAACTCTTTGGCATAGTGGCTTCTGCCACTATGCCGACACATTGATATTTAAAGAACTACTGTCAAAAGAATCAGAATTATTTTGTTTGGACAAGTTTTACCAGACAGCAATAATGATAAAAGCTTCGGTTGTTCTTCTTGCTACAGGCTAATCTTCAACGGGGAACTTAGTAACAGCGGCCACATATTCCAATTTGAGCAGACTGCTAATTTCATTTACGAGATGAACTTTCTCGGCAGCAGCTATGCTTGTAGTAACCAACCACCCTTTTGAGGTTAGTTGTCTATAGTTTGTTGATGAATCTTTATCAGCTTTTGTTACGAGCAATCCACATGAAGTGGTCAGGTTTAGCTTTTCCACATTCGTTTCTCCAACTGCCTCAATAAATTTAAGAAAAGTCATATAGGAATACCTGTTCTCCCATACTTCTCCATCAGGTGTGCAAATTTGTAATACCTTCTTATATTTGGGCTGACAGATAGGAAGCAGTGTTTCAGTTGTATGGTCGTCTTTGACAGTACCCGAACCGACCCGTATCATTCCTTCTTCGGGCAATACGTCTATACAGATACGCACGGGATGCTTGAATCTCGCAATATATTGCTTCATGGCATTGGGTATATGCTCGCAAAAGGTTTTAATGTATTTGGCATCATTATCCCTTTCCACTTCTACTAAATCGGCAGGGTCTACCTTGATTCCCATGCGTTGCATCTGAAAGATTATCCTCCTTTTTTTATTTATGTCATTCATAGAAAAAAACTATGCTATCGTGAATCAATAATCCTCGTCAGCTTCATATTCTTCATCGAAGCATTCCGGCAATTTGCCAGTATTTTGGTGGTAGTCATAGTCCACCCACATATCATGTTCCACATTGCCATTGTAGGCATCTAAATCTAATTTGCACTATACCACAGGACAGCTATAATCCGAAATCCACAGCTGAATGTGATATTGAAGGCACCAACCAAAGAATACTTAAACCAGCCTACTAAATATTCATAATTATCTCCTGTAAAATGGTCAGAATCGCCGCCAAATAGTTAACTTTGAACTTCGGATGGGCAACCTTCCAAAACGTTTTGGTTCCATGGCGCGATACCACTTTGACGCTCAACGTTTAGGCGCTAAAAGAAGCGCATAGGGATAACAAAAAATGCAGTCAAGCATATCAAACTGGCTTTTCCCTACATGGATATTATAAATTTTGAATACCTACTTATAATTAATGGGCTTAATCATCTTATATTTTTTAGGCGCACTTTCGATGTCCTTTCTATGCTCCGTTCTTGAAGCGGTGCTTCTGTCAACCCCCATGTCTTTCATCACGATGAAGGAAAGCCAAGGCAACAAAACGGCCTCTTTGATGAAAGACTATAAAGACAATGTCGACCGTCCGGTAGGTGCAATTCTTTCGCTCAACACCATCGCACACACCATCGGTTCTGCTGGTGTCGGCGCTGAATCCATCAAACTTTTTGGCGAAGAATATTTTGGCATCATCTCAGCCGTGCTCACGTTGCTCATCCTGGTGCTCTCTGAAATCATCCCGAAAACCATCGGGGCTTCCTACTGGCGCTCACTTGCAATGCCGTCCACGAAAATCATACGGATATTGATTGTCATCACTTATCCGCTTGTGCTGCTTTCTGAACTCATAACGAAGGTGTTTACGCCCAAAGGCAAACAAAGCTCTATGAGCCGCGAAGAAGTATCTGCTATGGTTGACGTTGGCACAACCGAAGGTATTTTCCGGGAGTCTGAAAGCAAAATCATCAAGAACTGCATCCGCTTGTCGGGTATCAAGGCCAAGGACGTAATGACACCTTTCATTGTCGTGGAATCAGCAAACATGAATCTCACGGTCAAAGACTTCTACAAACAGCAGGAATGGAATTTCTCGCGCATACCAGTATATGACAAAGACAAGGAATACATCACCGGGTATGTGTTGAAAGACATGGTGCTGAAATATCTGTCGGAAGATAAATTCCAAACAAAGCTGTCTGACTTGATACGCCCCATCCTTTCTTTCGGTGAGGGAGAATCACTGTATCACATCTGGGAAAAGATGCTCGAAAAACGAGAACATATCTCCATCATCGTTGACGAATACGGCTGTCTTCGAGGTGTGGTATCAATGGAAGACATTATTGAAACGATGACTGGAGTGGAGATTGTAGACGAAGTCGATGTTGCAGTTGACATGCAGGCATTGGCCAAAGAAAAATCGGCACAATATAAGAAACGGCGCAACAGCATCGTATAAACGACGCGATTCTCGACGAGACATTGTACGGGATGGAAAACATAACAGACAAGAAAACCATCCGCAATCTCAAACACAATAAAAAATCATACTTGCTTTTGACGTTTTCAAAGGGTGTATCTCGGTGCCGAAAGCCAGGGCAACATCTATATAAATCCACCACATCGCGCAAGCAACATAGCAACACCTGGTGAAACACGGTGCAACAACTCTAATAAACCAAATTCTATATTTGTTAGCGAACACTGTCCCAGATGCGACCGTTTCTTCTCCCAGACGCGGTCGTATCTCCTCCCAGATGCGACCGTATCTCGACCCAGACGCGGTCGTGTCTCCTCCCAGATTCGCTAAAAAGCAAAGGCCCTGAATTACGAAGAATAATGCGGTCAACATCAACTGACGTAGCAAGGGAACGCAGACAAAGAATCCTCCAAAAGCCCACCGTTAAGAAATACTACTCGGCGCGGGATTTAAGGTGGCATTGCTGCCCTCTTCTTTCGGTTGTCCTGTTGCATTGTCATTAAAAAAACGCATTATCAGCTTTCTCATTTTAAACACACTGCTGAAATGCCGGGAAAATGTTGCTTAACAAATTGGCAAACAGCACATCTTCCATGGAGAGAAACAAAAAAATCCTCGCGAAGGAAATTTCCTCGCGAGGATTTTTTTGTTTATTTGATTGTTCAATTATTCAGCGCGGAGCGTGAAACGCTTGAAGTCAACAACGGTCAGTTCCTTGTCGGCAGACTTCAAGTAGTCAGTTACAGACATCTTGGCATCCTGGATGTATTCCTGATTGAGCAAGCAAGACTCCTTAAAGAACTTGTTCATACGACCATTAGCGATGTTCTGAATCATCTGTTCAGGGAGGTTGGCAGCCTTCTGCTCAGCAGTTGCCTGCTTCAAATCGCGAATCTGCTGTGCCTGTTCCTCTGTGATGTTACCCTTGCGGATACCTTCTTCGAGGTGGTCTTCGCTTTCAGCGATGTAGAGGTTGAAACCAGCCTTCTTCAAAGCAGCCTCAACAGCCTTCTTCACCTGCTCTTCCTTGGTCTTTTCGATGGCAACCTTCAATTCTTCGTCCTTAACAGCCTGAGGAACTGAAGCCTCGTCAAGAGCAACAGGGTTCATGGCAGCTACCTGCATGGCGATGTTGTGAGCCTGTTCTTCAGCAGGCTTGTTGGTCTGAACCATGGTGCAGAGCATGTGACGGCCCATGTGGTCGTAAACAGAAACATTCTCACCTTCGATGAAGCTGTAACCATCGAGTTCCATCTTCTCGCCAGTGATACCGCTACGATCCGTAACAGCGTCAGCAACAGTGTGGCCAGCCATAGGCAGAGCCTTAACTTCGTCGAGAGACTTGCACTTGTTGGCAACAGCTACGTCGAGAATATCTTGAGCCAATTTCACGAAATCAGCATTCTTGGCAACGAAGTCAGTTTCGCACTTGAGAGCGATGATAGCGGCAAAGCCGTTTTCATACTTACAAAGAACGCAACCTTCAGCTGCTTCACGGTCAGAACGCTTTGCAGCGACAGCCTGACCCTTCTTGCGGATGATTTCGATAGCGGCTTCGATGTCGCCGTTAGCTTCAGTCAAGGCCTTCTTGCAGTCGCCGAGACCAGCACCAGTCATGGTGCGAAGCTTTTTGATATCTTCTAATCCTACTGCCATAGTTATAGTAGTATTTTTATAAGAATAGGTCCTAAAATCACGTCATTGATGCAGTTTTAGAACCTACCCTATTGGTTTTAACAAAATGATTTATTATTCAGCTGGAGCTGCAGGAGTTTCTGCTTCAGGAGCAGCAACTTCCTTCTCTACGCGAGCCTTGGCAGCGCGCTTGCGACCCCTTTCGCCTTCGCCAGCGGCTTCAGCGTCAACCTTTTCAGCCTTGCGTTCAGCAACGCCTTCAGCGATGGCACCGCAGCAAGCTTCGAGGATAACCTCTACGCTCTTGTTAGCGTCGTCGTTGGCAGGGATTACGAAATCGATAGGCGTAGGATCGCTATTGGTATCAACGATACCGAACACAGGAATACCCAAACGCTGAGCTTCCTTAACAGCGATGTGCTCTTTGCATACGTCAACAACGAAGAGCGCAGCAGGGAGCTTGTTCAAGTCGGCGATAGAACCGAGGTTCTTTTCCAACTTGGCACGCTGACGAGAAATCTGGAGGATTTCGCGCTTAGAGAGGTTTGAGAAAGTGCCGTCGTTCATCAACTTGTCAATATTGGCCATTTTCTTGACAGCCTTACGGATTGTCGGGAAGTTGGTCAACATACCACCCGGCCAACGCTCCGTAACGAACGGCATATTTACAGAAGCTGCCTTTTCAGCAACAACTTCCTTGGCTTGTTTTTTAGTAGCTACGAAAAGGATCTTGCGACCAGACTTAGCAATCTGCTTCAAAGCTTCAGCAGCTTCGTCAACCTTGGCTACAGTCTTGTGAAGATCGATGATGTGGATGCCGTTGCGCTCCATGAAGATGTAAGGAGCCATAGCAGGATTCCACTTACGCTTAAGGTGACCGAAATGACAGCCAGCCTCCAAAAGGGTTTCAAAATTTGTTCTTGACATTTTGAAATTTGTTTATTCGTTTACTTTCTTTTGAGTTGTTTGGATACAAGCGTTTCGCCTGCACCCTGAGTTTTTAGTTCAACCAGCCATCGGGTAGTTCTCCACCAAGGGAAGTCCCAATGGTTTAGATGCTAAACGTAATCCAGCAGTAAATGGCCGAATATTAACGTTTACTGAACTGGAAGCGGCGACGTGCTTTTGGACGACCTGGCTTCTTACGTTCAACAGAACGAGAGTCGCGGGTCATGAAGCCTTCAGCGCGAAGAGCCTTCTTGTCGTCGGCGTTAACCTTAACCAAAGCGCGAGCGATGGCGAGGCGGAGAGCCTGGCTCTGACCAGTGAAACCACCACCAACGAGGTTAGCCTTGATGTCGTACTTTTCAGCAACATCCAACAAAGTCAATGGTTGCTTAACCACGAACTGGAGGATAGTTGAAGGGAAGTATTCAGTCAAGTCTCTCTTGTTAATCGTAATCTTACCAGTACCTTCAGTGAGATATACACGAGCGACGGAGCTCTTACGACGACCTAATGCGTTGATAATTTCCATGTCTGCTTTAATTATTTATACAAGTTAATATCAATTGCCTTGGGGTTCTGAGCCTCATGCTTGTGTTCAGCGCCTTCGTAAACATAGAGGTTGCTGAGCAACTTAGCACCCAAACGGTTTTTGGGAAGCATACCTTTCACTACGCGATGGAGCAAACGATCTGCACCATTTTCCTTAGCCATGATGCTTGAAGGAGTGTGTTCGCGCTGACCACCAGGATAACCGGTATAGGTATAGTAAACACGATCTGTCCACTTTTTACCAGTCAGTCTTACCTTGTCGGCATTGATAATGATAACATTGTCACCGCAGTCTACGTGAGGAGTAAAGTTTGGTTTGTACTTACCACGCAACAGCTTGGCAACCTTGGTGCAAAGACGACCCAAAACCTGGTCAGTAGCATCAACTACGACCCATTCTTTCTGGGCAGTTTCTTTGTTAGCAGAAATGGTCTTGTAACTTAAAGTATCCACTCTTCTTTTGTTTTTAAATGTGTAACTACTAATATTTATCTTTTCCGCAGGCCTTAAAACGGCCTTCTCACTCGGCCAATGAGCAAGATTGCCAGCTCATGCGGACGCAGGCCTAAGGAGCCCACTTGATAATAATCGGCGTGCAAAGGTACTTCTTTTTTATTTCATGGCAAATCTTTTGACGTTTTTTCTTTGCGAACACCCTATAAATTAAGTATAAAGGACCGCATCCCCGCCTCTCTGCCTGCATTTTAAGAAGCGAGGATGGCAGATGAGAAACTGCCAGTTCTCTTTTCAAAAAATGACGGCAAGATATGAAGGCATCTTTTCCCTTCAGATTTATTTTATCTCACCAGCGTTTCCCTTACCACCGCCCATCCCACAAGCCCGGCTTGCAAAAACGCCCTTATTTGCCGCTCCTATTCTGTCGCGGAATTATTTTGTAACGCCATGCCATCCTTTTTTCAAATGAAATCTTGTAATTTTGCACCCGCAAAACATATATATCCCATAAAATGCAAGCATTCTACACTGTTTTTCTTCTGCTTCTCTCAAACATATTCATGACTTTCGCTTGGTACGGCCACCTCAAATTACAACAAACGGGAACGAGTTCCCATTGGCCGCTGATTGCAGTCATCCTGTTCTCTTGGGGCGTCGCCCTCTTTGAATATTGCTGCCAAGTACCGGCCAACCGCATCGGCTTCGTCGACAATGGCGGTCCGTTTTCGCTCATACAGCTTAAGGTGATTCAGGAAGTGGTGTCGCTGATTGTCTTCACCATAATCGTCACGACGCTCTTCCGCGGAGAATCGCTCCATTGGAACCACATGGTGGCCTTCTGCTGTTTGGTGGCCGCCGTTTATTTCGTTTTCAAATAACACTTCCCTCGCAAGCTATCAACACGCAAAGGGATAGAAAAACAAAACGTTTCCCCCTTGAAAGTTTTCCCCCTTGAAAGAAACACACTAAAACTATGTTCATACAAAACCCTTCTGGAACGACTGACACACAGACCAATGCCTTGACGCCATCCAGCATCTCCGAAAAGCACGAACTTGCCGACGGAAGCACGCTGCACATCAAGACTTTCGACCAGCTCACGACATCGGAATTATACAACCTGCTGCACGTGCGCTCATCGGTCTTTATCGTCGAGCAAAACTGTGTCTACCAAGACATTGACTATAACGACCAAACTGCCATTCATCTTTGGATCACGCAAGACGCCAAGACCGTAGCCATTTGCCGGATATGCCCAGCAGGGACGAAGTTGGGAGACGTGAGCATCGGAAGAGTCATCTCCACTGAGCGCGGCAAGGGATATGGAAAGGTAATTTTCCAAGCTACCATTGACGCCGCCAAACGTTTCCTCAAAGACTTCGATACAATCAAAATCGAATCGCAGCTCACGAAGCAGCATTTCTATGAAAAGTTTGGCTTTCAAGCCACGTCAGAACCTTTCATGATGGAAGGGTTGCTGCATCTTAACATGATATTGAAAATCAAATAAAGACGGGTAATTGCCGAGAAAACCAGTCCAATACACTGGAGCCTCTTTCTCGCTCCGCAGGAATGAACATTCGAATAAAGAAAGCAGGCATGACGGGCCGCCACTCTTAGTGGGCAGTTCGTCATGCCTGTTTTTCTTCCACAGCGTCAAAAGAAAGCGGAGATAACTTGTGCAATCCAGAAAATCGAACTATTTTTGCAGATAAAACACGCTACATTTACACACCACATTTAAAAGATATGGCAAAAGCAAAAAACCTCATAGCTGCCGCTGCTCTTGGCCTTGGAGCCTGTTTTCCAAACGCCATGACGGCAGGCGACATCAACATCATCCCGACGCCCATGGAAATGACCGAGGGCACCGGAGTTTTTAGGATCGACAACAACACGAGAATTGCGAGCAAAGGGAAAGAGGCCAGCACCGTGGCCAAATTGTTTGCCGCAAAATTCAAACGCGCATCCAAAATAACGCTCAAAGGCGGCAAGGCGGGCAGCAAAAATGCCATCACTTTCGCCATCGATAAGAACGTCGAGGGAAAAGAAGCATACCGTTTGGAAGTAACGCCGGAAAAGGTGGTGGCAACAGCTTCTACGGAAACCGGACTTTACTATGCCATGCAATCTGTCTTACAGTTGTTGCCAGCGGAAATAGAGCAGACTTTCAACGGCTTAAACCAAGTTTCATGGGAAATACCCGTCGTCAGCATCAACGACGCGCCACGCTTCACCTATCGCGGCGTAATGCTCGACCCATGCCGTCATTTTCTACCCGTCAGCGCCGTGAAAGAAGAAATTGAGCGGTTGTCGGCCTATAAAATCAACCGTGTACACTGGCACTTAACCGACGACCAAGGATGGCGCATTGAAATCAAGAAATATCCCAAACTGACCACCATCGGTTCGCAGCGCGTAGAAGGAGACGGCAGCATACACCGCGGTTTCTACACGCAAGAGGAAGTGCGCGAAGTGGTGGCCTTCGCCAAAGCCCACCACGTGGAAATCGTTCCCGAACTGGAAATGCCCGGACACGGCATGGCCGCCATTGCCGCCTATCCCTGGCTCTCATGCCAGGGCGAGCAAATGACGCCGCGCATCATCTGGGGCGTTGAAGACGTAGTGTTCTGCCCCGGAAAGGAAACGACCTTCCGTTTCCTGGAAGATGTCATCGACGAAATGGTGCCACTCTTCCCTGGCAAACTGTTCCACATTGGCGGCGACGAGTCTCCGCGCGGAGAATGGGCAAAATGCGACAGTTGCCAAACGCGCATGAAGACGCAGGGCTATAAAAAGGAAGCGCAACTGCAAAGCTACCTCATTGCTCGCATAAGCAAACACCTGGCCAAGAAGGGCAAACAGCTCATCGGATGGGACGAGATATTGGAAGGCGGCGACCTCGACACGACGGCCGTTGTGATGTCATGGCGTGGCGAAGACGGCGGCATTGCCGCTGCCCGCATGGGTCACCACGTATTGATGACGCCCTCCAACAAAGGATATTATTTCGACACCTTCCAAAGCGACCCTGCAACGGAACCCGTTGCCATCGGCGGCTACACCACCCTAAAAAAGGTTTACGATTATGACCCAATTCCAGCCACCTTGCGCCAAAACCACCAGGAGAACTATGTGCTCGGCGTGCAGGCGAACTGCTGGAGCGAGTATATCTACAACGCTGCCAACTTGGAATACAGACTGTTTCCACGTGCATTGGCCTTGGCAGAAGTGGCATGGTCGCCCGTGGAGCGGAAGAACTATGCCGACTTTGTGCGCCGCGCAGACAACGATGCCTCTAAGCGTCTGAAGGCATGGGATGTCAACTATCACATTCCCGTTCCGGCACAAGTTGGTGGAAGCCTAAACCACCTCGCATTTGTCGACCAAAAACAGGTGAGCCTCACCACGCCACGCCCATTGCGCATTGTCTACACCACTGACGGAACGACACCCACTCTGGAATCGCCCACATACACGGCTCCCCTCACGCTGACGCAAAGCACCCGATTGCGCGTTGCCTCTGTCCTGCCTTCCGGCGACATGAGCCCCGTCCGCGACATTGAGGTCAAGAAAAGCAACTATCTCCCCGCACAGGAAGTGGGCCGCACGCTGCTCAGCGGACTAAACCTCTCTGTATATAAAGGTACGTATCTAAGCCCCTACCAATTGCCGCAAACGCCAGACTATACAAAGGAAATTGCCGATTTGCGCCCCATCCGCACGCAGACACGTGTTCCTGGCAACGTTCGCAACGTTGAGAACTACGCTGCCATCGCCGAAGGTTTTGTCAATATCGAGAAAGACGGCGTTTACGAATTTTCAAGCAACAACAGTCAGGTTTGGATTGACGGTCAACTGCTCATCGACAATTCGCAAATGCCTTGCCCACGCTATTCGCCCAACAACGCCGAAATAGCCTTGGCCAAGGGCCTGCACCGCTTCAAGGTCACTTTTATCGGCGGCATTTTCGAAGGATGGCCCACCTACTGGGACGACGCTTCTGTCAAACTGCGTCCCGCTGGAGGCTCCTGGAAAGCCGTTGACGGCAATATGCTTTTCCGATAAACAGACACATACCAAGTAATGGTAAGTAATTCACCATTACTAAAAAGTTTTCCCGACTATGGCAAAAATCAACCGACCAGACTATAAAGACGTCGCATCCGACGTTCGTTACCTTAAACTGTTGGCACGTGATTTCCCAACCATCTCTAAGGTGACGACTGAAATCATCAACCTGGAGGCCATTCTTCATCTTCCGAAGTCGACGGAGCATTTCCTCGCCGACCTGCACGGAGAGAACGAGGCTTTCCAGCATGTGCTCCGAAATGCCTCTGGAAACATCAAGCGAAAGGTGAACGAACTTTTCGGAAACACTCTGCGCGAACAGGAGAAGAAGGACCTCTGCACCTTGATTTATTATCCTGAGCAGAAACTGGAACTGGTCAAGCAAAATGACAAGAATCTGGCCGACTATTACCAGACGACGCTCAACCAGCTAATCACCGTCTGCCGCAATGTATCCTCCAAATACACACGTTCAAAGGTGCGCAAGAGCCTGCCTGAAGAATTTGCATACATCATTGAGGAATTGCTGCACGAGTCGACGGAGGACCACAACAAGCAGGCTTACTTCAACGTCATCATCCAAACCATCATCGGCACGCGCCGCGCCGACCATTTCATCATAGCCATCTGCTACCTCATCCAGCGCCTGGCCATCGACCGTCTGCACATCCTCGGCGACATCTATGACCGCGGACCTGGTGCCCACCTGATTATGGACACGCTCTGCAACTACCATCATCTGGACATCCAATGGGGCAACCACGACATTCTGTGGATGGGAGCCGCCGCTGGAAACGAGACCTGTATTGCAAGCGTGTTGCGCCTTTCGTTGCGCTACGCCAACACGCAAACGCTTGAGGAAGGCTATGGCATCAACATGGTGCCGCTGGCAACCTTTGCCATGGAGACGTACAAAGATGGCGCCAACACACCGTTTATCCCCAAAATAGAAAATGGTACTGACGCACACAACGAGAAGACGATACGCCTCATCACTCAGATGCACAAGGCAATGGCCATCATCCAGTTTAAACTGGAGGGGCAACTTTACGGAGCGCATCCTGAATGGGGGATGAACGACCGCCGCCTGCTGGAACACATCAACCACGAAGACGGCACCATCTGCCTGTATGGCAAAACGCATCCGCTGCTCGAAAACGACTTCCCGACCATCGACCCGAAGGATCCTTACAAACTGACGCACGAGGAAGCCGAACTGATGGAAAGGCTGAAACATTCCTTCCTCATCAGCGACCGCCTGCAACGACACGTCAACTGCCTGCTCTATCATGGTAGCATGTACGGCATCTACAATTCCAACCTACTCTTCCACGCTTCTGTCCCTGTCAATGAAGACGGCAGCCTGCGCGAAGTGCTCGTTGGCAACGTGAAAGCCAAAGGACAGGCACTCATGGAGCGCATCGACCAAATGGTGCGCACCGCCTTCGACACAGAGGCGGACGCTGATGAACGCTCACAAGCACGCGATTACTTTTGGTATCTGTGGTGCGGTCCTGATTCTCCGTTGTTCGACAAATCCAAGATGTCTACATTCGAGCGCTACTTCGTTGCCGACAAGGAAACGCACAACGAGAAAAAGGGCTGGTATTACACGCTACGCGACAACCCCGACGTGTGCGATCATATCATGGACGAATTTGGCGTCAAAGGCCAGCACCGACACATCATCAACGGCCACGTGCCTGTTCGCGTCGGAAAGGGCGAGAACCCGATTAAGGCAGGCGGCAAACTGATGGTGATTGACGGCGGCTTTGCCAAGGCTTATCACGATACAACGGGCATTGCTGGATATACCTTGGTTTATCACAGCCGCGGTTTCCAGTTGGTGCAGCACGAACCGTTCTCGTCAACCGAAGAAGCCATTCTGAACGGCACAGACATCCGTAGCACCACGCAAATCGTTGAACTGACCGGGCACCGCGCTATGGTGGCTGACACCGATATAGGCCGCGAACTGCGCGAACAGATTGTCGACCTCGAAAAACTATTGTTTGCCTACCGTCGCGGCATCATCAAAGAACACGCCTAACACCAATTTTGGGAAACGCCCTGAGCTGTTTGCCCATACATCAGAGACTCCTGCGAAGGAGATTTATCACAACACATACGAAATGAAGAGTTTAAAAGAGTTATACAGAATAGGTCAAGGTCCTTCAAGCAGCCATACGATGGGACCACGCACGGCTGCCGAACAATACCTCAAACGCCATCCTGGCGCCAAGCGTTTTCAAGTGACGCTCTACGGCAGTTTGGCGGCCACAGGCAAAGGCCACTTGACGGACTGGGCCATCTACAACGTATTGGGAAAAGACCGGACGGAATTTATCTGGCACCCAGAAATCGTCCTACCCTTCCACCCTAACGGAATGAAATACGCCGTTGTAGACGATAACGGGCAGTTGCAAGACGAATGGACGGTTTACAGTATCGGCGGAGGCGCACTGGCGGAAGAAGGTGTCAATACGCTTGAGACTCCCGACCTTTATGAGCTCGACCATCTGGAAGACATCAAGCAATGGTGTGAATATCGCGGAAAGAGCTACTGGGAATACGTTGAAGAATGCGAAGGCCCAGACATTTGGGAATATCTCGCGGAAGTATGGCAGGTGATGCGTGAAGCCGTTGAGCGCGGCCTTGACAACGAAGGCGTTCTCCCAGGTTGCCTCAAGCTACGACGCAAAGCCCCCGACTATTACATCAAAGCGATGGGCTACGGTGCCAACCTGCAAACGCGTGGATTGGTATTTTCATACGCTCTGGCCGTCAGTGAAGAAAACGCTTCTGGCGGACGCATCGTCACGGCCCCGACCTGCGGTGCCTGCGGCGTTGTCCCCGCTGTGCTCTATCACATCCAGAAGAGCCGCAAATTCAGCGACAAACGCATTCTGCACGCCTTGGCAACAGCTGGACTGATTGGCAACATCGCCAAGAGCCTGGCCTCCATCTCTGGTGCCGAAGCGGGATGCCAGGCAGAAGTCGGCGTGGCCTGCGCCATGGCCGCTGCCGCAGCCAACTACATCTTCGGCGGAAGTCTCGCAACAATTGAATATTCTGCTGAAATGGGCTTGGAACACCATTTCGGAATGACTTGCGACCCCATCTGCGGACTGGTGCAAATCCCCTGCATCGAGCGCAACGCCCATGCCGCCGCCCGAGCTCTCGACGCCAACATCTATGCCACATACGCAGAAGGCATCCACCGCATCTCCTACGACAAAGCGGTGGAAGTCATGAAGCAAACAGGCCACGACCTGCCTTCTCTCTACCGCGAAACGAGCGAAGGCGGACTGGCGAAGGAATACAACAACTAAGTATATTTGATCATACACGCTGAACATTAAAGGCAGCGTATATCGTATATACATTATCCAATTATCCCATCTGCCTATCACACGATTTAGAAACATAGCACGCATTGTTGCAGGCATTCTCTTAGGAGGATACCTGCTTCTGCTGTTTGTGGTGAACTTCACGCCCATCCAGCATCTTCTTGCCGGCATGGTGGAGAATGCGCTTAAAGAGAAGTTGGGCACCGAAGTAAAGATTAGCCGCGTGGAAATCGGCTTGTTCAACCGTGTGATTCTGCACGACGTGTACATCGAAGACAGGCAACGCACCCCGATGCTTACCAGCAATTTGATGTCTGCCAAGATAGAATATCGCGCACTACTTGACGGACGGGTATCTCTCCGCTCTGTTTCTCTGCTCGACGGGAAAATCAATCTCTACAAAGCAAAAGCCGACAGCGCGGCCAACTACCAGTTCGTGCTCGACGCCTTCAAGTCTGACTCGAAAGGGCCGTCACACCTCAATCTGACGCTCAATTCGCTCATCATCCGCCGCTTGGATTTCGGATATGAGGAGTACTACAAGCCCCAAACACCCGGGCGCCTGAACGCTTCACACCTCCGCGTGAACCGTCTGAACGCCAACATCAGCCTCAAAACGCTGACGCAAGACAGCATCAACCTGCGCGTCCGCAGTCTTGATTTCAAGGAGCAGTCGGGCCTCGACGTCCAGTCTTTCTCATTCCGCCTGGCCGCCAACAAACGCCACATGGCCGTCACGCAGTTTGAACTCCGCCTGCCTCACTCCCAATTTACGGAAGACGAATTGCAAGCAGACTACGACCTGACAAAGCCCGGTGTCTTCTTAAAGACCGTCACGCTACACGGACAGATTGAGCAGGCAAGAATCTCGCTCAACGACCTTTCCTGCTTCGTCCCCGTCTTCAAAAAAACGCCCTACGCCCTCAACCTCTCCGCAAAGTTTGACATCAAACCCGAGGCGGTGAAAATCAACACCATCCGCCTGGAAGAAGAAAACAAACGCATGAGCATGCAGGCCCACGCTTTCATGCAACGAAAAAAGGGCGTCATCAACAGGGTCAACGGAAGCATTGACAAACTGCATTTGGAAAGTGAACTTGCCGCTGACCTCCTTTCGGCATTCAGCCGCCAGAAGGAAGCCGACATTGCCAAACGCCTCGGCTCCGTCGACCTCAAGGCCAACGGATTTTTCGAGAGCGACGGCGTCAAATGGGTCAATGCCGATGCGACATCGCCCCTTGGCAACCTCTATGCCTCGCTCCATTGGCGCGGCGAAGCCTACATGGCGCAAATCTCATCCTCCCGACTGCAAGTCGCCGACATTCTCGGTCAGAGCAATCTACCAAAGAATGTCACGTTTCACGCCGACGTGCATGCCAAGACCCAAGAGAAGCAATTCACAAGCCTTTCGGCCACCGCCCTGGTCGACCATGCTGAATACCAAGGATATACCTATCAAGGCATCAGTCTGAACGGAGAATGGGATGGTCGGGAAGCCGTGGCACGCATGGCCCTCAACGACCTAAATGCCGACTTCAAAGCCGAGCTCCAAGGGGCTTTCAACGGCAAAAAACTCTCCTCGCTCCAGGCCGACATCAATGTGAAACGCCTCAACACGCCAGCGCTCCACCTCAACCATCTGTTGGGAAGCGCCATCTATATGGGCCACGTGCAAATGTCGCTGCCCTCCGTGTCTGGCCAACTGAAAGAGGGGAAATTGTCGTTGTCGCAATTCTTCAAACTCCCCTTCTCCCCAGAAGCGAGCCCCTACCACCTGAAGCAGCTTGAAATAAAACTCACGCCTTCTTCACGTGGAACGCATGCTTGCCTGACAAGTGATTTCGCTAATGTTGACATCGACGGACCTTTGTCATTGCCAACACTGAAAGACAACCTCAACAATCTGCTCTCCTGTGCGCTCCCCACGCTTTCAAGCAAACAGCGCTTGGAACCTTCCCGCTCCCAATCTCCCGATTGCGAGTGGAGCATTTCCGCACAACTTCTTCAGCCCGACTTTTTCCAGGCCGTTCTCAACCTCCCCATTGACTTCGACGAAACGGTCAACATCAACGGCTACTTGTCGCCCTGTGGCGAACGCTCTGCCCTATTGATGAACACGCCGAGACTCGACTACGGCAGCCTCTCGTTTAAAGACTTCCGCTGCTATCTTCAAAGCGACAACGGCGATCTGAGCGCCCTGATTCAGGGAAAGAAAAGAGTGGGCGAAACCGACCTCAAGGTGGCGCTCAACGCAGAAACGAAGGCGGGAAAACTGCACACCACCTTCCGTTGGGACGACGGCACAACCCACAGATACCAAGGAGCGCTCAACGCCGTTTCCGATTTCTCCAAGTCGTTGCATGGCAAAACGTGTGTCAACACGGAGTTCATCCCTTCGCAATTCGTCATGGCCGACACGCTGTGGCAAATCGCGCCGAGCCGCGTCACCATCGATGAGCGCGGACTGCAAGTCAGCAATTTCTCGCTCAGCCACAACGACCAATCGCTGAACATCAACGGCCTTCTCTCTTCCAACACGACAGACAGCCTGCGAATACACCTGAACAAAATCGAGGTGTCTTACATCCTGAGCCTGATTAACCTCAAACCGGTGTCTTTCTCTGGAAAGGCAACGGGGCTGGCCCGTCTTGCACCTAATTCCGCTGGAAACATCTGCATCAAAGCCAACCTGCATTTGCCGGAGTTCCGTTTCAACGATGCCCTGATGGGCGACGCCCACATCCGTGGAGATTTCTCAACGGCCGACAAACGCCTACACCTGAAAGCCAATATCAACGAGGCTGGCGTGGGGAACACTATGGTCAATGGCTACGTGGGCATCGGAGAGAAAGCCCTCGACCTCCACGTGGCGAGCAAAAACACAACGCTGCTCTTCCTGCGCCGCTATCTGCCCGACATCTTCAGCAACCTCAACGGGCGAACAACGGGCAACTGCCGCATCTACGGGCCCTTCAAAGAAATCGACTTTGAGGGAACAGAGCAAGCCAACATCTATGCCACGGTCAACCCCACAGGCACCAGCTACCACCTAGCCGATGGCACCGTCAACATCAGTTCGGGAACCTTCTCATTCGAAAACTACGACATCACCGATGACCAAGGCGGCCGAGGACGCGTTCGCGGCACGCTGCTCCACGACCATCTGAAGAACATCAGATATGATTTCACGGCCGACTCCAGACAACTGCGCATCTACGACCGCCCGCGAAGCATTGACATGCCGTTTTACGCCACGGCCAACGGCACGGGGCGCATTCATCTATATGGCAAGCCTGGAGCCTTCAGCGCCGACATCGACATGCGCCCAGACAAAGGCACCTTGCTGGTCTACACCGTTGACAACCCGGAAACAAGCACTGATGGTGCCTTGCTGCAATTCCGCGACAAAGCCGACGTCCTGCAACGCATTGATTCCATCAGCCATCAGTTGCGTCTGCAACCAACGGAACATGAAGCGATATCCGCCGACTCGCTCTTCCTGCAAGCATCAGCGACAAAGCCCGCAGCAAAAACCGTTGCCAACAAGGACGACGACGATTTGGAATCCTCCACCGACATACGCCTCAACTTCCGCTTTGACATGGCGCCAGAAGCAAAACTCCGCGTGGTGACCGACGCCAAGACGGGCGACAATATCACGCTTTCGGGAACAGGGTCCATCCGTGCCACCTACTACAACAAAGGCAACTTCCAGATGTTTGGCACCTACACCGTGCAACAAGGACTCTTCAAGATGGTCATCCAAGACGTCATCCACAAAGACTTCCAGATGCAGCAAGGCGGAACAATCAACTTCGCCGGCGACCCCTATGAGGCCAACCTCGACCTGAAAGCCGTCTACACCGTGCCGTCCGTATCATTGGCCGACCTCGGCTTCAACTTCGCCGACAAATCCGTCAGGGCCGACTGCATCCTCAACCTGAGAGGCAAAGCGGGAGCGCCACAGGTGACCTTCGGCCTCAACCTCCCTACCGTCAGCGACGACGTCAAGCAGATGGTGCGCCAGCTCATCGCCACCGACGAAGACATGAACCGCCAAATTCTCTATCTGCTCGGCGTTGGCAGGTTCTATAATTACAACTATGCCGCCACCGATGCCGCTGCCGATGGACAGTCGCAAAGCAGCGTGGCCATGAAGTCTTTCCTCTCCAACACCCTGAGCGGCCAGCTCAACAACCTCATCTCCAACGCCGTCGGCGCGTCCAACTGGACCTTCGGCGCCAACCTCTCCACAGGACAGGTGGGATGGAGCGACATGGAGGTGGGCGGACTGCTCAGCGGACGCTTGCTCAACAACCGCCTTCAAGTCAACGGCATGTTCGGCTACCGCGAACGCCCCACTTCAACAACGAACTTCGTGGGCGACTTCGACATCAATTATCTTCTGACGCCCTCAGGAAACATCAGTCTGAAGGCCTACAGCGAAACCAACGACCGCTATTTCTCCAAGTCGTCGATGACCACACAGGGTGTCGGCATCTTGCTGAAACGCGACTTCAAAAACTTCAAATCGCTGTTCCGAAGGAAAAAGAAGGGAGCAAATTCTGGCAGAAAAAAACATTGAAAAACAAGGTGGACAAGCAAACCAACGCTTCATGCGTGGCATCGCTTGTCCACCTTTTATATTGGAACTGACCAAAAGATTCATTAAACCGCAAGGAGATTTGCACTGGCTCGCATAATCGTCTGTTGCGGCGCCAGCATTGTAGCTCACTTTGCTCGCAAAGTGAGGGCCACGAACACGTAGCGAACATGACCAGCGCTTTTTGGCATGACTTTGTTGGATTTTCAGCTCGTGCTTGGCCGCCATAATATTCGTCCCCCTCACTTTGCGAGCAAAGTGAGCTAC
>ENA-OURN01000042-OURN01000042.1-human-gut-metagenome-genome-assembly--contig:-NODE-42-length-66494-cov-22.0359_pt1 | contig 66494 bp, 70 predicted proteins | sample MGYA00242099_ERZ508987 | MGnify/ENA primary metagenome ERZ508987 (study PRJEB26280, sample SAMEA2531405) | human gut metagenome | biome: human gut; feature: human-associated habitat; material: faeces... | reverse complement strand
CCTGAGCAACTTTTTGTTGCTCAGGTACTTAAAAAAAATATTTTATAATAGTGTTGCGGAATTAAGGGTAAAGATGTTCCTGTTGTAATGGATCCGACTCTTTTATTGGAACAATCAGAATGGGGAAAAATGATTCCTGACAAAAGAATTGTTGAGGGCGATTATATTTTTGCGTTCTTTTTGGGAGGAAATGTAAAATACCGACATTTTGTAAAGCAAATCAGTAAAGAGAAACACTTAAAGATTGTTTCTGTCTTACATGTTGAGGAGTATTTGTATGTAGATAATGATTTTGCGGATGTTACATATAATTATGCGAATCCAATTGACTTTATCAATCTGATAAAAAATGCTAATTATGTTTTTACAGATTCATTTCATGTTTCTATATTTTCTATAATAAACGAGCGTAGTTTTTTTGTATTCAATAGATATGACGAGATGTCAACCAACTCAAGAAATACAAGACTTATATCTTTATTGAACAAGTTAGGTATTTCAGAAAGATTGGTTTCTGTTGAGAATATTATAGATATTGATTCTCCGATAGATTATTCTTCTGTAAATCAAAAAATAAAAGAATGGAGAGTGCAATCAGATAATTATCTAAATTCTGCTTTAAAATATTAAATGTGCAATGATAAAGATTTCAAATAAAGAATGCTGTTGTGGTTGCTCCGCTTGCGCACAGAAATGTCCAAAAAAATGCATAAAAATGGAAATGGACGACGAAGGCTTTCTGTATCCTGTTGTAGATGAGTCCATTTGTGTAAATTGTAATTTGTGTATAAAGGTCTGCCCAATTATTAATAAGCGCAAAAATCGCAATAGCTTACTAGAATGTTATATAATTCAGAATCTTAATGACAGCGAAAGATTCAATAGTGCTTCAGGAGGATTCTTTTCACCTTTGGCAGCATACATAATTGAACAGGAAGGTGTCGTTTTCGGAGCTTCTTTCAATAGCGATATGAAATTAGTACACTCATATACCGAGGAAAAAGAGGAAATTAATAAATATTGCGGATCTAAATATATACAAAGTGATATAAATAAGACATATGAAGAAGTCTTATCGTTTATAAAATCAGGAAGGAAAGTGGTTTTCTCTGGTTCTCCATGTCAAGTTGAGGGTCTTTATTCTTTTTTAGGTAATAATGATATAACAAATCTGATAACGATAGATTTTATATGTCATGGTGTACCTTCTCCTGGTCTGTTCGAAAAGTATAAAGAATTCATGGAAAAAGAGTTTGGCTCTAATTTGATTAGGTATACTTCAAGAAACAAAAGATTAGGCTATTCTACAAAAGATTCATTCTGGGCTTATTGTGAGTTTGAAAATGAATCAAGAATTTTTGCAGATAAGGAGCATCCATATGTAAATTTTATGAACAAGGCTTTTTTCGCAGAAATATCTTCACGGCCTTCCTGCTATAAATGTTCATTTAAGGGTAAGAATCACAAAAGTGATTTTACAATATATGACTGTTGGGATGTGGATAAACTTCATAAAGAAATGGACGATAATAAAGGTACTACAGTTCTAATTGTAAATACAATTAAAGCCCAAGAAATATTTGAGAAAATCAGCCGGTTTTACAAAGTACAACAAGTTTCTTTTAAGAGCTTAATGAAATTTGATACCGCCTCAATGTTTTATTCTATGATTCCTAGTCCAAAGAGAGGTGAGTTTTTTGCAGATGTAAAGAATATGTCTATATCTCAACTCTATGATAAATATTTGGACTATGAGCCTACAAAGCCTAAATTCTTCAAAAAAGCTATTAAAAAGGTTCTACAATTAACAGGACTCTTAGTTTTGGCAAGAAAGGTAAAATACACCTGGAGAAGATCATAATACAATATTTCAAGTTTATGAACTCAATTTGTTTTTTAGCCCAATTCCCGCCACCTATGCATGGTTTGTCGAAGGCGGTGGAGACATTGTATAATTCACGGTTGAAGGAGAAATATCATTTCTCTAAGATTGATATTACCAACAACAAGAGAATCTTCAAATCGCTTATTGATTTATGGAAATGTAAGAGCGATGTGGTTTATTTTACTCCTTCTCAGACTCGTGGAGGAAATCTTCGTGACTTAGTATTTCTGAAGATTATCAGTTGGCGGAATAAGAAGTGTATTGTTCATATTCATGGAGGATATTACCGTCAGCTGATAGATTATAATGTGCCATCATGGCAGCGAAAAATGAACTATCAGGCTGTTAAGCGATTGGCTGGTGGCATCGTGCTTGGTCATTCACTTCATAGCATATTTGAGGGTATGTTGCCAGATGACAGGATATTCGTTTGTCCCAACTGTGTAGATGATGCCTTTATCGCTCCATCTATTGATGAGAAAATAAATAAGATAAAAGAAGGAGAAGCGCTTCATATACTTTATTTGAGTAACTTCATTGAGAGCAAGGGGTATCGTGATGTCTTGGAGTTGGCTAAGATAGCTGCTGATCGAGGTGATTCTGATAAATTCGTATTCCATTTTGCAGGTAAGTTTTTTGACCCTGCAGAACAGACTTACTTCGAAGAGCATTCCAAGGGGCTGCCAAATGTGACGTATCATGGCATTGTTGGTGGACAGGACAAGGTTGACTTGTTGAATCAAAGTCATCTATTCTCTCTAATATCTCGTTATCCAAATGAAGGACAACCAATATCCATTCTGGAAGCAATGGGGAATGGAATGGCTATTATCACTACCGACCATGCTGGCATACCGGAGATTGTGTCACATGAGAATGGTTTTGCATGTAGTAAGTTGCACATCGATGTAAATGAAATCTATGGATATCTATTGGATTGTTATGAACATCGGGAAAAACTGGCAACAGTCTGCAAATTGAACTATCAAGTGGTGAAGAAGAAATATACAGAGAGACAGTATATTGACAATATGGACAAAATATTTAGCACTCTATGAATAAGGAACAAAAGGATTTGTTGCTACTTCTTAGGGGTGCTTTGTGGCAAGACGAAAAAATTGCATGTTCTGTACAAGATATTAGCTGGGATAAAACATATGCTATAGCCAAAGAGCAATGTGTCACTGGTGTGTTAGCTGGTGTATTTTGTTTCTTAGATGCAGATCAATGCAGTGGTGATGAGAAACTGCGATGGTTAGCCTATGTCGTAAGATTGGAAAGAAAGAACCGCAGTTTGAATGAACTTATAAAAAAACTGTTTCATAAGTTTCAATCCATGCAACTTTCGCCCGTGCTAATGAAAGGTCAGGCTTTTGCCGTCAATTGTCCTTATCCTTTACACAGGCAATGTGGTGATATTGATGTGTATTTCAAGGATAGAAAGGATTGTGAGAAAGCAGTCTCTTGGGCTTCGGAAGTAGACAAGGCCGCAGCTGGTTCTTTCGAAAATAAACGTGAGTGTAAGCATTTCACATTCGCTATTGGCGGTAATGTGATAGAGTTACATTATTTCATGTGCCTTTTTGAAAATCCACAATTACAGAAACGGTTGCAACAAATTATTGATGAGGAGTTTGCTAATAGCCAGCCTTTCTTTGCGGAAATTGACGGTGAGAATATAGAAACAGTGCCGCCTACTTTGTCTATACTCCATCAAATTATACACATCAGTAGGCATTTGTTGGAGGCTGGTATCGGACTAAGGCAAATTTGCGACTTGGCTCTTTATCTGAATAAATACAATGAACAGATAGATAGAGATAGATTGAATGGTTATTTGGAAGAGTTGCAACTGATGTCCATTGCCCGATGCTTGGGAAGCATCTTGGTGGATTGGCTCGGATTAGAAGAAGGCAAACTTCCTTTCAATACTAACGCACAATACGCTGATTTCATTTTGCAAGAAATATTTGAAGGTGGAAATTTTGGAAAGAAAAAGGTGAAATACAGAGAAGGAAGCAATGGCTTGTGCCGAAAGATCATGTCTGTATTTTATTTTTATAAGCGTTGCAAACTATATAGCCCACTGATGCCATTAGAGGCAAAGAGCTATTTCTGGAATAAGATTAGTCTAAATTTCAGACTAATGACCAAACATCATTATTGATTTTATTATGAATACAATACAAGTAAGACTTGCTGCCTTTGATGGTTCTGATTTCAACAAGGGGGCAGGATTTCTAAAGACTACGATATGATATTTTGTGAACGCCATTCTCGTGAGAGCTTCGTGGAATCCATTCATGAGTATCAAGATTGCCTTGCTACGTGCTTTTGGGGCAAAGATTGGCAAAGGGCTGGTTATCAAAAACAATGTTATCATCAAGTCGCCTTGGAATTTGGTGGTGGGTGACGACTGTTGGTTGGGCGAGGATTGTTGGATTGACAATCTCGACAAGGTTGTCATAGGCAGTAATGTGTGTATATCGCAGGGTGCCATGCTGCTTACAGGCAATCATGATTATACCATATCTTCTATGCCTTATCGCAATGCACCTATAAAAATTGATGATGGAGCATGGATTGGCGCCAAGACAACGGTATGTCCTGGCGTAACAGTTCGTCGTAACGCAATACTTACTGTAGGCAGCGTGGCTACAAAGGATATGGAGGAGAATGGTATATACCAAGGCAATCCAGCGTTAAAGATTAGGGAAAGGAAAATTAAAGAATGAACAATTCACATCAATAATTATTAATAGGATAATGATATAAAATTATGGATATTATAACAAAATCGCATTTTGAAGATTTTAAACAACAATATGGTTATCATTCTTTAACCGAAAGTGATGTCTTTGAACTTTTTTGTATTTATTGTATAGCGTCTAAATATATAAAACAAGAAAGTATAACCAAAGAGATGTTAGATGACATCAAAATAGGTAATGGAGGTGATTGGGGGATTGATGGGTTGTTTGTTGTTGTTAATGGACAAGTCGTTTTTACAGAAGATGCTGTAGATGATTTGCTGAAAGCCAATGGTTCTTTAGCAGTTCAAATTGTAGCAATTCAAGCAAAAACTTCAAGTTCATTCAATGTCGCAGAATTGGGTCAGACATTAGAAGGATCACAAAATATAATGAAGGATATACTGGGTGAGGCTTTATTACCTAAGTGTAATGAAGATTTGGTTAATTATCGCTCATTGATTAAACATATTTATGAAAACTGTGCCCATTTTAAAGATGGTGAGAATCCTCAATTCAATATTTATTATGTTACCTGTGGAGTATATAAAGCCCAAGAAGATTTCTTGGCAAAAATAGCATCTGTCAAAGAATATATTCTTTCAACAGATTTGGTTAATGGCTTTGACTGTAAATTATTAGGTAACAAAGAACTCGTTAATTTGTATAAGGAAACAAAAACAAAGATTAATGTTACGTTGAAAGTTAATCAAAAGCTGTCTCTTCCTGAAGTTGAAAATGTTGAAGATAGTTATCTGTGTCTATTGTCTTTCCAAGAACTTTGTAAGCTATTTATGAATGAAGCTGGCAATTTAGTGAGTGAAATTTTCTATGATAATATTCGTGCATTTCAGGGCGAAAATACTGTCAATAGAAAAATGAAAGAGTCTATTTGTAATGGTAATATAGATTTATTTGCAGCAATGAATAATGGTATTACTGTAATATGTAAAAATCTAAAAGCTACGGGCTTGAGTATGATTTTATCGGATTTCCAAATTGTTAATGGATGTCAGACTTGTAATATTTTATATCAGTGTAAGGATGTTCCTGGTATTGACCGTTTGAAAGTTTCTGTTAAGATAATAGTTTCCTCTAATAAGGAAATTCGTGATAAAATAATAATTGCTAATAATAGCCAAACAGAAGTTAAGCAGGAGCAATTAATATCTTTATTAGAAACTCAACAGCAAATAGAGGATTATTATAATGCTCAGAACTCTTATGAGAAACTTTATTATGAGCGTCGTTCTAAACAGTACAAGAATGGCATAACTCAGGTGCCTGCTTTTAAGATTGTTACTATACCTAATCAGATTCAATCTTTTGTTAGTATGATGATGGGAAAACCAGATAAAGTACGAGGCTATTATGGTAGTATAGTTGAAGAGTTTGATAAGGCTGGACGTAAAATATTTGCAGTAGATACTAAGCCAGATTTGTATTATACAAGTGCGCTAACTTCTTACAAAATGGGGGAATTTTTTAATAATGGTATTATTCCAAGGAAATATAAAATAGTAAAATTTCATATTTTATTGGCATTTCGTTTAATGTGTGAAAAATTTCCAATACCTCAATTTAATAGCAATAGAGTTCAGGTTTACTGCGAGCATTTGTGTAGAATATTGTGCAATGCTGAAGATTGTCTGAATGGGTTTACTGCAGCCTTGCGTCTTATTGACATGGTATTGCGAAGAGATCCTAAAGATAGAGATAGGTTAGATTCGAATTTTACAAAGAAAATGTATGAAATGGCAGCAAAGTTAAACAAAATCAATAAAGGACAACATTGATGAAAGTTTCGATTATAACATCAAGTTACAACCGTGAGAAGACTATTCGGGGTTGTATAGAGAGTGTGTTGGCTCAGGACTATCCTGACATTGAGTATATCGTGGTGGATGGTGCTTCTAAGGACGGGTCGCTCTCAATCATCAATGAGTATAAGGACAGGATAAGTAAGATTATCTCTGAGCCTGACCATGGCATGTACGAGGCTATCAACAAGGGCATCCGGGCTGCTACTGGCGATGTCATCGGTCTGGTGCATTCGGACGACTTTCTGTATTCTCCTCAGACAATATCCAATATAGTGAAGCGTTTTGAGGAAACTCATGCCGATTTTTTGTATGGTGACGGATTGTTTGTGGATGCGGTGAACACGGATAAGGTGGTGCGCAACTGGATTGGTGGCGACTATCGTCTGTGGAAAGTTCGTCACGGTTGGTTGCCGCTCCATCCCACTTGCTATATCAAGCGCAGCGCCATAGAGCGCAAGGGACTGTATAACGAGAGCTATAAGATAGCCGCCGACTCGGACTTCCTCTTCCGCTATCTGCTTGGCGGCGAGTTGAGCGTCACTTATCTGCATGAATATATCGTGAGGATGCGCATGGGCGGACTGAGTACGGACTCCGCTCGAAGGAAGCAGATGTGGAAGGAGGATATCAGAATGTATCAGTCGCACGGCATGAATCCTACATTGACAAAGTTGGAGAAGATGATGTGGAAGGTGCCGCAGTTTATCGGGGCTAAGTTCAAGTGATAGGCTCATTATTTGTGAATATACAGGACATCATAGACATCTTAAAATTAGAAAAGTAATGTGGTGGAAAATAATTTTAGGAGTAATAGGATTAGCTGTCGTTGGTTTTATTGGCATGGTCATCAAAATGGCTGTGACAGAGGCTAAAGAAGAAACAAGGGATATAGAGAGGGCGAGTAAATCAGAAAAATGATTTGGTGCAATTGTCCGTATCGGTCGGCGCAGATGTCCGTATCGGTCGGCGCAGATGTTCGTATCGGTCGGCGCAGATGTCCGTATCGGTCGGCGCGGATGTCCGTATCGGTCGGTGCAGATGTCCGTATCGGTCGACGCGGATGTCCGTATCGACCGACGCGGATGGTTTTAGCAGTGCTTCAACTCAATATCCCTTCGCGATTTCGACTTGATTACGAGCCACACACCGCTGAACACGAGCACTACTGCTACGGCTTGCTTCCACGTGAAGAGGCACATGCCGCAGGCGATGCTCACCGATACCGCCACCACGGGCTGCATATAGTTGTAGATGCTCACCACGGTGGGGCGCAGCGTGCGTTGCGCCGTCTGCATGCACAGGTAGGCGATGTAGGTGCCGAAGAATACCACGAAGCCTGTTTCGAGCCATGTCTTGAGGCTGACCGCCTGCCAGTCGGTAGACGCGGCGTGCGAGCCGAGGAACGGCGTGAGCAGAATCGTAGCCCACGTGAACATCCACTTGCTCATGGTTATCGGACTGTAGCGTTTCAAGATGTCGCGATAGAGCGAGAGGTAGAGCGCGAACGACATCTGCGCAGCCACGCACAGCAGGTCGCCACGTATGTCGCCGATGCGCGAGTCGTTGGCTACGGCGGTGCTGGCTATCAGAATGACGGCACCCGAGCAGCCTACGCCCACGCCTAATGCCTTGCGCCCCGTGATGGGTTCCTTCAGAATGAGCGCTGCGAATATCATTGCGAAGATAGGCAGCGATGTGGTTACGATGGCGGCGTTGGACGGGGTGGTGATGCTCAGACCGATGGTGAAGCAACACTGGTTGCACACGAGTCCGAATACGCCGGCTCCGCAGAGCACGAAGATGTCCTTAAGCGGCACATGCTCGTGCTTGGTGAAGAGCGATGTTATCCAGAAGAACACCGCTCCGCCCAAGGCACGCAGATATACCATATTCAGATTGTCCACCCCGCTGAGCATCGCGTCCTTGCCGATGGGAGCCATGAGACCCCAGATGGCGCAGGCGGAGAGAATGGCGAGGTGGGCAATCAGTACGCGTTTGTTCTGCATTGCGTCTATACGAGGTGAGCTATGAGTTCCTCACGCTCGCCGGCGAGCATGTCAATAACCGGAATTTCAACCATGGTGTAGCAGCCCGGCTGCTGGCGCATTGTAGCGCGAGCCACGTTGACGAGCACCTGACCGGTGAGTGCAGGGTTGTTGATGCTCATGGTGAACTCCATGCGTTGGTTCTGAGTCTTGCCGCTCACGCCCTTGCGAGTGAGATGTACGCCGTGGCCCATATCGCGCACTGCATCAACCGACGGTACGGCGAATACGTGAGTCTCGTCGTTAGAGAAGTAGGGGTCTGCCTTGATAGCTGCTGTAACGTCTTCGAGTTTTGCGCCCTCTTCAAGTTCTACGTAAACCATGCGGCGGTGCAAACCCTCGCCCTTCGGTATGGTCATAGACAGAGCATCCTTTACGCCCTCCTTAGAGCGCACGCATACGCTGTGGCCCATCGACATACCTGGTCCGAAGTTGGTGTAGCTGAGGCCCTTTGGTGCGAGGCTCTGCATCAGAGTGCGCACGATAGAGTCGGAACCCGGGTCCCAACCTGCAGCGATGATGCTTACCGTACCGTTCTTCTTGCACTCCTCAGAGAGAGTGCGACGGTAGTCGACGATAGAAGTATGTATGTCGAAGCTGTCTACGGTGTTGATACCGAGTGCTGAGATCTGCTTTGCGTACTCCTCGCACGAGCGTGTCGGAGTAGCAAGGATAGCCACGTCCACGTCCTTCAGCTCGCGGATGTCCTTCACAACCTCGTACTGTGCCAGTTCGGCAGGCTTGTTCTCGGCACCATGACGGCGCACCACACCTGCAATCTCAAAGTCGTCGGCAGCCTCAAGCGCCTGAATCGCATACTGACCGATGTTGCCGTATCCCACTACGGCTGCTCTAATCTTTTTCATGTCTTTCACTTTATTATAATTAATAAATAGACGTAACACATCGTATTATAGATGTGTTGCATCGTTCTTGATGAGTGCAAAGTTATAGAAAATCATTAAAACAACTTCTTCCTGTATGGCGTTTTTTTATGTATTTTACTGTCTGTTAGGCAAAATCATTAAAAATAGGTATTTCATAATTCGATGATTATGCTTAATTTTGCAACCGTAAAATAAAAATACTCAACGACAATGAAAAAGAAATATCTTGGCAAGACCATCGGGTCGTTGCTTATAGTACTTCTTATGATGCCGTTAGGGCACGCACTGATGATTTTGATGGAGCACTTCCTTGAGCCGACAACGCTTCACTATTCGGCGTTCTTGATGGGCTTCGTAGGACTTGTGATTACCATAGCTGGTGTGTTCGTGAAAGGCGACACACGCCAGACCTGCTTCGGACTCACCGGAGCCTTGCTCTTTTGGACAGGTTGGGTGGAGTTTCTTTTCGCTTACTTCGCTCAGCGCTTCGGTGTTCATTGCGATCTTGTAGGCAACGGCGTTGTACAGACTGTTACGGAATACGTCAACGGTGTTGGTGTCAACCATACGTTCACAATCAACGGCACACCGCTCGAAGATTTCTCGCGTGCCGACCTTAAGGCGATACGTGGCTCCCGACCGGAGTATCTCATCATGCCTGCCACCTTCGGCATGTGGATGATGTTCGTAGTGATGTACATCTTCTGCACTCGCACCGGCTGTCTGTTCATCCGCTGGGTACAGAGACATTGCGGAATAAACGAAAAGGTGGAGTTGCGACCTATGGCGTATCATCCGAGCATAGTGATGTTCATGGAGTGGAACATCATGATGTGGGGACTCTACATGCTGCTTATGTTCTGTTATGACCCCGTATTCCTCGGCGACCATCACCCCGTGACCTACGCCATTGCAGCCATCTGCCTCTTCGGTTCGGTGCTGATGTTCAAGAAACAGCTCTACATCAAGCAGTGGGGACGCAACCTACGTATGGCTTACGCCACGGTTATCGTGTTCTGGACCTTCGTGGAGGTGGTTGCACGCAACGGACTCTTCAAGGAGATATGGGTCGACCCTATGAATCATGTGGTGGAGATGAGCGCAGTGCTCGCCATCTTCGTGGCGCTCATCGTGGGCAGCTGGATATATAATGTGAAGGATGCTGAGGCTGATGCGAAGTTATTGGCATAGTTTATACATTATATAATATACAGCAATAGTAAAAGACAATATATAGTAACATTAAAAATCAAAAATAATAACAACTCTTTTTATGAAAAGAATTTTTACTCTCTTGTTCGCTGTTCTCACAGCAACAACAATCATGGCACAAATGCACGGACCAATGAAGTTTGTAGGCGCTTCAAAAATGAGCGTATCAACAATGAACATTGATAATCCCAGTGACACAATATTGTTCGCTATGAACGGCATGGAGTCGGGCAACATCACTCTGCCTGCCATGAAGGGTATGCAGACAATACCATCGTTCACCATCAGCGGTGCTAAATTCACGTTGGGCGAGAACCACGTTGTGACATTCGCCGACCAGGCTTTCAGTACAAAGGTGAAAGTGGACGGAGCCGAGAAGAACATCACCGGCACATCGCTTTCGGGCACATACAACATGGCTGACAACTCGCTCTCGCTTACTGTTGTGTTCCAGTACGGCAACATGCCGATGTCTATGACATACACCGTGAAAGGCTACTACGTAAAGGCGGTGTCTAACCCCATCACTGTTACAGTAGGCGGACAGTTCACATACAACAACGACAATGTTACATACGAGTTGCGTCGATACAAGGACGGCAAAACAGACAAGCTCGACGTTACTGTTCCTTCCTATACGCTCGCAAACACCATTATGGGCGACCTCACACTCGGTTCGTACACCGTGAAGGGACTCGTTTACGACGAGGCTCAGGGTGGCTACTACCGCGACTATAAGAACGACGGACTTATGTTCCACTTCACAGCTGTGAAGGGTGGCAAGACAACAATGGACAAGGACTACGACTTCGCAACAGACAAGGATAACAACATTCTTGTAAAGTACGAAGGCAGCAACGTAAGCTCTATCGTCAACACCTTCCAGGTGGGAACCATGCCTTTCGGTATCGTGTCTGTGTTCAGCGGTGCAACAACCTCAATCAACGGCGTCACCACAACGCCGTCTCACGATTTCAACACCACATCGTCTCAGCAGTACAACCTTGCAGGCCAGCGTGTGGACAACAACTATAAAGGAATTGTTATAGTCAATGGTAAGAAGTATTTGAGAAAATAGTATAATGATTAAAAAAGCCATTTTACTTGCTGTTGCAACTGTGAGCATACACATGCTCACAGCCTGCAACGGCATTTTTGATGATATATACGACCAGCCGAAGCCCGTCGTGCCGGCGAAAGGACAGCTCGTCATCGATGCTACGAGCTGGACCGACTGGTATTATGTCTCTCTGCCACGCCTTCAGCGCCTTGCAGAAGCCGGCGACGAGGACGCTCTGCTTAAGGCTCAGAGCAAGTTCGAGAAGCGTCCTATCCCGTTTGCGCTCAGCGAAGGCAGCGAGTGGGACGGACGTTCGGGTCAGTATCTGTATTGGTTCGACGTGTGGGGTGAAGGCATACAGAACAACGAGTTTCGCCAGCTCACCAAGACCGACGCTCAGCAAGACCCCGAGGAGTGGAGCTTCGCCGTGCACCGCAACAACGTGCGCACAAACGGTGGTGCCGTCTACGAGACGCAGTACACCTCCTTCGACCAACTCCCCGAGTCGAGTGCCGAATTCGCTAACAAGGAGTTCACCGCCGACGAGTGGAGCGAGAACGAAGTGTGGAGCAGTCAGGAACAGATGCTGCTTAGCCTCGTGCCGTCGCAGGGCATCAATATTAATAAGGTGCTCTCGTCGTGGCTCGAGTTCAAGTTCAACGTGCCGCCCGACTACATCCACTACAAGAATGTCTTCATCCTGCGACTTGCCGACGGCACCTATGCCGCTCTGCAGCTCGCCAACTACATATCGCCCGAAGGCAAAAAATGCTTTCTGACCATTAACTATAAGTATCCGTATTAAGGAGTTGTGGTGGTGAGATGTTGGGGTGTTAAGATGTTGAGATGTTAGGGTGTTGAGATGTTGAGATGTTGAGATGTTGAGATGTTGAGATTTGCACATACGCAACCAGCTTCTGTGAATTCTGCGAATTCCGTGGGATAACAGCGCACCCTAACATCTGTGCTGATCTGTGACATCCGTGGGAGAAAAAAAGCATCCTGACATCTGTGCTGATCTGTGACATCCGTGGGAGAACAAACGCATTCCGCCATCTGTGTAAATCCGTGAAATCTGTGGGAAACTCACAAGACTGCGTGGGTATGGCAAGATGCCATACCCTCCTATAATTAAAAATACAATAAGATAAATGATAAAGAAAATATTCCTTCCGCTCGCTCTTCTTGCTACATCGCCGACGGCGATGGCGCAGGCAGACCCAGAACGGCTTGGCAGCTTGCCGGAGCAAGAATTCGAAGACGCGCAGCTCGACTCCATCTTCCGCCACTACGAACTGGAGGAAGTGGTGGTGACCGGTACGCGCACGCCGAAGTTTCTGAAGGACACACCTATACAGACACGTGTCATCACGTCGCGCGACATAGCACGCACCGACGCCACCAACGTGCAGGACCTCCTGCAGCAGGAGCTGCCAGGCGTAGAGTTCTCCTACTCGATGAACCAGAAGACCCACCTCAACTTCGCCGGCTTCGGCGGACAGGGTATCCTCTTCCTCGTAGACGGCGAGCGTCTCGCAGGCGAGTCGATGGACGATGTCGACTTCTCGCGTCTGCTTATGGCTGGCGTAGAGCGTATTGAGATTGTGAAGGGTGCGTCGTCAGCGTTGTACGGCAGCAGTGCAGCTGGTGGAGTGGTGAACATCATCACGAAGAACGCCACCGAGCCGTGGACGCTGAACGTGAACGCACGCTACGCCAAGCACAACGACCAACGCTACGGTGGCGTTTTCGGACTCAGCTCGAAGCACTGGAGAAATGCGTTCAGTGCCAACTATCACAACAAGGACAACTACAACGTGACGAGCGCTGCCAACCCTGTGACACGTGTCATCTCCACCATCTACGGCGAGCGCACCGTCGACTTCAAGGACAAGCTGACATGGCGACCCTCCGACCGACTGAGCATCGGAGCACGTGCCGGCTACTTCTTCCGCGAGACAACGCGCATCGTGAACCTGCCCGAACGCTATCGTGACTTCTCTGGCGGCTTGCGTCTCGACTGGCTGATTACCAAGGACGACAACCTGCAGGCGAGCTACGCCTTCGACCAGTACGACAAGTCGGACTATCAGCAGCTGCGCCACCTCGACATACGCGACTACAGCAACGTGCAGAACACGGTCCGACTGCTCTACAATCACTCGTTTGGCGAGACAGCGATGCTCACCGTCGGTGCCGACTATATGCACGACTATCTCTTTAACACTTATCTCGCCGGCGCAGCACGCGAGCAGGACTGCTACGACGTGTTCGCGCAGTACGACTGGAATATCACCGACAAACTCGAAGCCGTGGCTGCTGTGCGCTACGACTATTTCTCCGATCAGTCGAACTCGCAGCTTACGCCGAAGCTCAACCTCCGCTATAAGCCCAACCACCGCCTCGTGCTGCGTGCCGGTTACGGCATGGGCTTCCGTGCGCCGTCGCTGAAGGAACGCTATTATAACTTCGACATGGCTGGCATCTGGATTGTCGAGGGCAACGAGAATCTGAAAGCCGAAAAGAGCCACAACTTCACGCTCTCTGCCGAATACTCACGCGCCAACTGCAGCCTTGCCGTGTCGGCATATTACAATAATGTAATAAACAAGATCTCTACATCGGCGCCCTATTTCAAGTCGATAGAAGACAAGCTGCCCTATCTGCCCTATACCAACCTCGCCAACTACAGAGTGTTCGGCGCAGACGTTAGCATGCAGGCACGCTGGCAGAACGGCATCTCGGCACGACTCAGCTACGCTCACACCAAGGAACGCCTGCCGAAGGACAAGGAAGGCAACACCATAAACAACCAGTACATACCGGCACGAGCCCATGCTCTGAACGCCAACGTCGACTACGACCATCAGTTCACGAAGCGCTACGGCATATACGCTTCGCTCAACGGACGCTTGCTTTCGGGTACGGAGAACGTAGAGTTCAAGAACTATTACGACGTGACCGAGGGCACGGTGCGTGTGAAGTATCCTGCCTACACCCTCTGGAAACTCTCGCTCACGCAGCGTGTAGGCAAGGCTGTGAGCATAACCACCGCCCTCGACAACCTCTTCAACTATCGTCCGAAGCACTACTACCTCAATGCGCCGCTCACCGACGGCATAACATTCCAGGTTGGCGTGTCGGTAGATGTAGATAAATTGTTTTGATATTAAATATTATTAGTATATTTGCAGCGATAATTTAACGACTAAGCAAATATGGTACTTTCAAATCTACAGCATAGCGACCGCATAGAGTCGCTTCATCCGTTGTTCAAGACCGTGTTCGACTACGTGAAGTCGCACGACTTGCTCAATACTCCTTGCGGACGCATAGAGTTGCAGGGCGACGACCTCTTCATCAACAACGTCAACCCCGAGTGCGTAGCAGCCGACAAGCAAGTGCTTGAGGTGCACCGTCAGTATATCGATATCCACATCCTCCTCGAAGGCGAGGAGACCATCGGCTGGAAAGCTATCGAGGACTGCACGAACGAGACAAAGCCCTACGATGCCGAAACCGACTGCGCTCTATATGCCGAGCCGGCTTCCGCTTATGTGAAGATGCATCCTGGCGAGTTCCTCATCGTGTGGCCCGAAGACCCACACGCACCGGTGATTGGCGAGGGAAAGATTCGCAAGTTGATTGTTAAGGTTAAGCTTTAGTAGTTTTGAGTTTTGAATTTTGAGTTTTGAATTGTTGCCTACGGCAATTTTGAATTTTGAGTTTTGAATTTTGAATTTATGAGTTAGGAATTGAGATTTGTGAGTTGCGAATTCTTAATTCAAAATTGACTAACTCAAAATCGGCGCAGCCGATAATTCAAAACTCAAAACTCACAATTCAAAACTCAAAACTCAAAATTCAAAACTCAATATCGGTTATGCCGATATTGCTCCAATCGAACCCAGCCACCAGTTCTTCAGCCGTCACCCTATTGGGCGACTCCTGCAGTCCTGCCTTATAAGCCAACAAGCCTATAATATCCTCTGCTTCGAAGCGCGATCGTAAAGCCTCCATGTCCAGGCTGCGGTCGCGCTTCGACAGTCTCTGCCCCTCGGTGTTGCAGAGCAGCGGCAGATGAGTGAAGCGCGGCGGAGCAAATCCCAACTCCTTTGCCAGATAAATCTGTTGCGGCGACGAGAGCAGTAAGTCGCGACCGCGCACGACCTCCGTGATGCCCATCAGCGCATCGTCCACCACCACCGCCAGCTGGTAAGCCCACGCCCCGTCCTTGCGTCGCACGATGAAGTCGCCGCATTGCGTCGTCAGGTCTATGGTCTGCTCGCCGTAGTGTCCGTCGACGAACGACACGATGCCCTCGCCCTCCTCCGGCACACGCATACGTATAGCCGCCTTAGGAGGGTATGGCATCCCTGCCATACCCACGCAATCAGCAGTAGCGTATGGCATCCCTGCCGTTTTCAGATTGCGGCACGTACCCTTATACACCACGCGCCCGTCGCTTTCGTGCGGAGCCTGCGTAGCCAATATGTCCGCACGCGTGCAGTAGCACGGATACGTCAAGCCGCGAGCCGTCAGTTTCTGCAGCTCCGCCTCGTATATCTCGCCACGCTCGCTCTGATAGAACGGACCCTCGTCCCACGTCAGTCCGAGCCATTCGAGGTCGTCCATAATCAAGTCGGCATACTCCATACGCGAACGCTGCGGATCAATATCCTCAATACGCAGCACCCATTTGCCACCCTGCGCCTTTATCGAAAGCCACGACAGCAACGCACTGAACACATTGCCCAGATGCATACGTCCCGTCGGCGACGGCGCAAAGCGCCCCCTCTCTATATATTCCTTATTGTTCATCTTTGTTTTATTAGGAGGGTAGGGCATCTTGCCCTACCCACGCACCCTCGCACTGCTATATAATGACAGCTTAAAGGCTGCGTGGGTATGGCAAGATGCCATACCCTCCTATATTAGTCTGCAAAATTATAAAGAATAATCGGTTCGAGCGTAAGTTGTTGCAATAATATTCAGTTTTGTTACAAATCGATACTTGTTAGCTGAATAAAGCTACAAATTCGCTGAATGTTTCGGTTCGTTCTGCGTATTTGTTTGGAAAGTTACAAAAGTTTTCTATACCTTTGCGGTGTGTTTGAATAAAACAATAAGAAAATGAAAGGACCGAGCGCGTGAATCGTCACGTCGCCCGGTCTTTTTTGTGTTTAAAAACCTTGACAAGCTTTTTACGAAACAGTTACATATAGCAAAACCGCCCGGATAGGCATCGTTTCCGACTGTCCTATCCGAGCGGTTTATATATATAAGTGGTATTCTATGCGTGTAGCATTAGATCTGCACCTTCACGGTTGTAGCCTGAGCGTTGCATACTACAGTAACGAGATATGTGCCCTTTGCGAGTTCCACCTTTGCCTTGTCGGCAGTAGTGGTGAGTCCGCCAACAACGCGTCCCTCAAAGTCGCTCACGAGGATGCGCTTTGCGAGTCCTGCAGTCTCCGGCATACTGATCTTAACGCAGTTCTTGCCAGCAACAATGCTGAAATCCTTTGCAGCAAACGTAGAAGCTACGCCGTCAACCACCTTCTTCTCAGCCAGACGGAACACACGTGTAGCGTGTTTGCGTACATCGGTTGTGAATGTACCCGTAGCCTCGCCTGCCTCAGCGTTCTCCATCACGTCGCGAACGGTGTAAGTCTTTGTCGGGTCGAGAGCCGGAATAGCAGTGAAGTCGAATGTAGCCTGCTTCTCAGAACTTGACATATTGGTTACAGAGAGAGCCACGTCGCCGTTCTCGCAGTCCTTAGCGAAGACAACGAGGTCGTCAGCCTCAGAGATAAGGTCGCCCTGCTGACCCATGCGGTCCTGGTTGAGAGCGATAAGCTCCTTGTTGCGCAGCAGCTTGAAGTCGGCATCGGTGAGGGTGTTCTTGCTCGGGTCGAACGACAGAGCCATCGGCGAAGACCACATACACCAGAGAGCGAACTGTGTAGCATACTCGTCGTCGGTCATACCGGCGCCAGTGCCACCGCAGAGGTCGTTAGACGACTTGCCCGTAGCGTGTAGACCGGTGCAAAGCATATCCGAATCGTTAAAGCGGTTCACGCCCTGATAAGCAGAGAGGTTCTTCATAGCCTCGATGCTCTGCACAACGCCTACACCGCTACCAGAACCCGTCCAGCAGTCGCGTACGTCCTGCGAGATGCGCCAGCAGCGTCCGCCTACCTCAGCACCCCATTTCCACGGTTCGCGCACGCCCCACTCGCAGATGTAGAGCATAGTGTTGTTGCCAGCAGCAGCGAAAGCGTCAGCAAGAGCCTTGTAGCGCTTCTTGGCTGTCTCTACGTCGTCCGGCGCATAGCAGTAGTCGCACTTCACAACGTCTACGCCCCACTCGGCGTATGTCTTGGCGTCGATTGTCTCGTAGCCATACGAACCAAATGCGCCAGCACATGTTCTGTCAGCAGCGTCGGTATAAAGACCGAACTTCATGCCGTTCTGGTGAACATAGTCAGCCACAGTCTTAAGACCGTTCGGGAAGCGTGATGCGTTAGGCTGCGGTGTGCCGTCAGCCTTGCGTGTGCCCTGCCAGAGGTCGTCCATCATGATGTGGTTCCAACCGCACTCGTACAGACCCTTGTTCTGGAAGAGTTCTACAGCCTGCTCAATGATTTTCTGTGAGATGTTGCCCTGAACCGAGTTCCAAGAGAGCCAGCCCATGAACGGCACGGGGTGCTGCAGAGAGCTTGATACGGTGAGTGTAACATCCTCCGATGTTGTCTCGCCGTCTACCGTGACGTTAATCTGATATGTATATACGCCTTCTTCAGCAACTACGCCCTCTACGATATTGCGGGCTGCGTTCCATGTAAGACCTGCAGGCAGATTGCTTACAGAGAGCTGAGCACCAGTAACGGTAGAGCGAACCTTCTGCATGAAGCGAACGTTAGGCTGCGAGAACACGGTTGTAGCACATGCGAGCTTTGTTGTGAGCTCTTCTGCGCTCACGATGCACGGACGTGTTGAGTTCTGATCCTGGAATACGAGATATGCGTTAGCCCAATCGACGTGGTCGCAGGTGTTTGTGCCGTCGTTGCCGTTCGAAGTCTCAAGATAGAGATACTTCCAACCGCTGAGGTTGTCAGCGTGGATGTCTACCGACTGGTTCGAGAAGCGGTTGATAGTACCCTTAGCCACATCCTCTGTAGCACCACCTTCAGCCTTTACGTAAACATGATAATCGAAGTTGCCTGCCTCCTTCACCTCGTCGTCAACGCCGAGCACGGTGTAGAAGTCGGTTACCGATCCGTTGAGCTTGATGATAATCTGCGACGGTCCGTGTGTGCCCACTCCGCTCTCGTACACCTTGCCACCAATGGTGATATCGTCGCCGTCGATGCTCTTGTCCTTCTTCGGAGTGTGGTTCTCCCAACCGCACTTGGTCTTTTCTATTTCGAGAGAAGACAGACGGATGTATTCCTGACCCCAAGGAGCGTCCGGGATAGTGACTACGTTAGAGCCTCCCTGCCACATGTCCGACTCGTTGATGAGCTGCGGAGCTGTGCCAACGTACTTGAAGTAAGCGTTGCCGAGATCCACGTGGTCACCCCATGCCTCTTCGCCCTTGTCGAAGTTGAGAATAAGATACACTGCGCCAGTAAGGTCAACATCAATCGTTGTGCCGGTAGCGTCGTTGACATTGATAGTGCCACTCTTTACAGTCGTAGCCTGCTTGCTGCTGTTGTAAGTAGTGACGGTATAGTCAACGATGCCGTGCTTAGCCTGGGTAGGCGCTGCTGCATCAATACCGAAAATAGCGTGAAAACTTTTGGCACCATTCACCTTCACCACAAATTTTGAAGGAGCATGTGTGCCAACACCCGTTGTGTAGGTGTTGCCGGCTATAATAAGCGGTGTACCAAACGTAGCCTTGTCGGCATACACCTTATTCTTATTATCGTCGTTGAAATAAGTGACAGTAGTCAGGTCGAGCGAACTCAACAGGCATACGTCGTTACCGGTTGGGGGGGGTAATTGTCTCAGCTTTAGCATCAACAATGCCCAACACACTGACAAGAAGCAAACCTATCAGTGCGCTTACGTTACGTAAAAGTTGTTTCATTGTTTTTTAATTAAAAAATTGATTTGTTGTATAATAGAATTTCTGCAAAGTTACCTATTATTGTCTTATTTGCAAAACATTACATCATGTTTTAACATAAAAAAGGTTCGTGGCGGCAACATGGCATGTGTCTATTTGCTTAATAGCAAAATAATTTGTAATTTAGCGACATAAAAACCAGACAATTCATATGGAACCTAAATATAATATGAACAGATGAAGAAACACCAGAAACTACACCAATACATATTTGCTGCGTCGGTCGTATCGCTGCAAATACCTGCATCTGCCACTGCTCAGGTGCAGGAGCTGAACGTGCAGCGCGACACAATCCCCACATACCTGAAGGTACAGAACAAAGGTATCGTAAACAATGCTCTCGACGTGTTGAACGGCAATGCAGCCGGTGTTAACGTTACGTCGAACGGCATGGACCGTATGGCGCAGCTCTCGTCGGTGCGAGTGCGCGGCACCACGTCAATAGTAGGAGGCAACGACCCGCTCGTCATCATCGACGGCGTGACAAGCGACATAGCCACGCTCTCCACCATCTATCCTGCCGACATCGAGAGTTTCTCGGTGCTGAAGAATGCCGCAGAGACCGCACTCTACGGCTCGCGTGGTGCATCGGGCGTTATCGAGGTGAAGACAAAGAGGGGCACAGGCAAAGGGTTCCAGATATCTTACGAGACAAACATCGGACTGGAAGCCATGTCAAAGAAACTCGACATGCTTTCGGCTGACGAATATCTTGCTACTGCCAAACGCCTCGGGGTGTACGCCAACAACGGCGGATACAAAAACAACTTCTACGACGTAATCACCCGAACCGGCTTTGTTCAGAACCATTATTTGGCTTTCAGCGGTGGCTCGGAGCAGTCGAACTATCGTGCGTCGTTCGGCTACATCGACCATAACACCATAATAAAGACCAAGGACTATAACAATTTCGTGGCAAAGATAGATGTCACGCAACATGCTTTCGGCAACCGTCTCGTCGGCGACTTCGGTGTGTTCGGCTCTACATACAAGAACAATGACATCTTCGACCCGCAGATGCTGTTCTACTCTGCTGCTTGTCAGAATCCTACATATCCTGCCGCACGCGATGCCAACGGCAACTGGACAAAGAACGGTTCTGCCTATCGTATCAATCCGCCTTCTGCCGTGCTTGCCGAACGTAGCGACCAGAAGGAGATGTACTTCAATACCCACATGCGACTGCTCTACAAGCTTGCGCCGTCGCTCAATCTGTCGGCATTCGGCAGCTACTCGTACACCTCAAACGAAAACTCAGAGTTCTGCCCCACATGGGTGTGGGCGCAGGGCAACGTATATCGTGGCGAATTCAAGAAGCAGGAATATCTCGGCAATGTCTCGCTCGACTATGCCCATACATGGGGCAGCCACACGTTGGCAGCAGGACTCTCCACCGAATACCATTACCAGGAGCGCACCGCATTCTGGACACGCGCCAAGGGCATAACAACAAACGAGTTCGGATACGACAACATCGGAGCCACTGCGTCGCGTCCTTATGGCGCTACGGGCAGCATCTACGAAGACCAGTCGCTGGCATCGGTCATGGCAAACGCCTCCTATACATTATATAATAAGTATAAGCTGACGCTCACTATGCGTGGCGACGGTTCGTCTATGGTGGGCGACAACAACACGTGGGGCTTCTTCCCCTCGGTTTCGGCTGAATGGGACGTGAAGAAAGAGCACTTCTTAAGCCGTTGCGACGGAATAAGCGCACTGAAACTGCGCACAGGCTACGGACGCTCGGGTAATCTGGGCGGCATATCCGCCTATACCACAATGAACAACGTGCAGCAGACGGGCATCGTACCCGTCAACAACACGCCGACCGTGACGCTCGGCACCATACGTAACAACAACCCCGACTTGAAATGGGAGACAAAGTCGACGTTCAATATAGGTGGCGAGATCGGACTGTGGCACAACCGCTTGATGCTTACTGCCGAGTACTACTATTCTAAGACTACCGACATGCTCTACTCCTACGACGTGCCCGTGCCGCCGTTCGCCTACGACAAGCTGTTGGCAAACATTGGCGCTATGTCAAACCAGGGTCTTGAGATCGGTTTCTCTATAGCTCCGGTGCAGACAAAGGATATAGACCTGAACGTGAGCATGAACCTCTCGTTCCAGAAGAATAAGCTGCTGTCGCTCTCAGGCAAATACAACGGCATGAATATGTCGGCTGCCAACATTACAGCCATTGGCTCCATAGACGGAGCCGGACAGAACGGCGGCGACAACAACCATGTGCTCTACCAGATAGTAGGACAACCCTTGGGTGTGTTCTATCTGCCCCATTGCACAGGACTCTACAAGGACGAGCAGGGCACAATGAAGTATAGAATAGAAGACCTCGACCGCAACGGCACCATCGACTTCGGCGATGGTGGCGACCGACGCATCTGCGGACAGGCTACGCCGAAGGCAACGCTCGGCTCCAACATATCGCTGCGCTACAAGAACTTCTATATGTCGCTGCAGATGAACGGAGCCTTCGGGCACAAGATATTCAACGGTACGGCATTGGCTTACAACAACATGTCGTCGTTCCCGATATACAACGTGATGAAGGGTGCGCCCGAACGCAACATCGTCGACCAGAACGTGTCCGACTATTGGCTCGAACGTGGCGACTACCTCAACTTCGAGTATCTAACCGTCGGCTACAACGTGCCGGTGAAGAGCAACATAGTACGCTCGCTGCGCGTGTCGTGCAGTGTCAACAACCTCGCCACCATCACGTCCTATAGCGGTCTGACACCGATGATCAACTCGTATGTTGTCAACTCGTCAATGGGCATCGACGACAAACGCTGCTATCCTACCTACCGAACCTACTCCATAGGAGTGAGTGTGCAGTTCTAAACAGCCCGAAATGTTTTCACCAACGTAACGATTAACGACTATGAAACATAAATTTTTCGCATTGTCTGTTCTCGCCCTTTCGCTCTCGCTGACGAGTTGTCTCGACGAGACACCAAAAGACCAGTTGCCGGAGCAGAATATTTACGACTCTGCCAACAGCCTGTATGTCAACGCCGTAGCTTCGCTGTACAACTACATCGGTGCGCACGAGGAGGGCGAAGGCTTGCAGGGCACATGCCGCGGCATATACGACTACAACACGCTGACCACCGACGAGGCCATCATGCCCATACGTGGCGGCAACTGGTATGACGGCGGACTCTGGCAAAACATGTACAACCATACTTGGACTGCCACCGACACCGATCTGTACAACGTTTGGAAATATCTCTATAAGGTTATCGTGCTCTCCACAAAGTCGTTGGAGACGATAGACCAGTACAAGGCGCTGCTTACTGACCGGCAGCGTGACGAGTACAAGGCGGAAGTGAGAGCCGTTAGAGCCATGTTCTACTATTATGCTATGGACATGTTCGGACGCATCCCCATACTTGAGTCGACAGCGCAAAAGACAGCCGACATACGACAGAGCGAGCGCAGCGAAGTGTTCAGCTATATCGTGAACGAGCTGCAGACCGTGGCGCCGCTTCTGCCTCTTGAGCACAGCAATCTGCAAGGCAACTACTACGGTAGGTTGACGCGTCCGGTGGCGTGGTTCCTGCTTGCCAAACTCGCCCTCAACGCCGAAGTGTACACCGACAACAACTGGACCGACTCGTCACGACCAGACGGCAAGATGATATTGTTTGACATCGACGGCACACAGAAGAACGCATGGCAGACTTGCGTCCACTACTGCGACCTGATTGCAGCCGCCGGATATTCGCTCGAGAGCGACTATGCAAGCAACTTCGCCGTGCACAACGAAAACTCGAAGGAGAACATCTTCACCATTCCGTTGGACAAGATGCTATATCTGAACGAGTTCCACTATCTGTTCCGCTCGCGCCATTACGCACACGGCGGTGCATACGGCGGCGCTTCAGAGAACGGCACCTGCGCCACGCTGCACACCATGGCTGTAAACGGTTACGGCACAGCTTCGCCCGACACGCGCCTCGAACTTAACTTCTACACGGGTAGGGTGGAGGTTGACGGCAAGTATGTAACCCTCGACGACGGCACGCCGCTTCAGTACATGCCGCTCGCCGTCGATCAGAACCTCACGGCAAGCAAATACATCGAGACGGCAGGAGCACGCATGAAGAAATATGAGGTAGACCGCACTGCCTACTCCGACGGACGTATGCCCGACAACGACATCGTGCTCTACAGATACGCCGACGTACTGCTGATGAAGGCAGAGGCAAAGGTGAGAAACGGAGAGACGGGCGACGAGCAACTCAACGCCGTGCGCTCGCGTGCCGGAATGCCCTCGCTTGCAGCCACACTCGCGAACATCCTCGACGAGCGTCTGCTCGAACTCGTGTGGGAAGGCTGGCGCCGACAGGACATGATACGCTTCGGCACCTACTGTGAGCCGTACGACATCCACACACCGTCAGTCGCCGACAAGAAGGGATATACTATAGTATTCCCAATACCGGAAAAAGCCCGCGAACTGAACCCTAATCTCGCGCAAAACCCTGGATATTAATAAAAAGCAATGCCGACACTACAGATGTCCCATTGTGCAAATAAAAAACAAATAATGAATAATTCGCAAAATGAAAACAAAAAAATACCTCAAAATAGGTATAGTATAATTCTTTTTTTGTAATTTTGTAAGCGTAAAGGGTGTGAGATGTAAAAGCTTATGCCGCTTTCGTAGAAAAGACTTTACACATTAATAATTTAAATTATTATAACCGATTATGATTTATTCAAAAGAAGTAGACAACATGTGCGTTGTCGCAAAGGGTCCTAACCACGGACCGGCTCCAATTCCTGAGGAAGGAAAATGGATTTATGCCAAGGAGATTAAGGATATTTCTGGCTATACTCACGGTGTGGGTTGGTGTGCTCCGCAGCAGGGTGCCTGCAAGCTGTCTCTGAACGTTAAGGACGGCGTTATCCAGGAGGCTCTCGTTGAGACTATCGGTTGCACCGGTATGACTCACTCAGCAGCTATGGCTTCTGAGATTCTCCCGGGCAAGACAATCCTCGAGGCTCTGAACACTGACCTCGTTTGCGATGCTATCAACACAGCTATGCGCGAGCTCTTCCTCCAGATTGTTTACGGACGTACACAGAGCGCATTCTCTGAGGGCGGTCTCGTAATCGGTGCTGGTCTTGAGGACCTCGGCAAGGGTCTGCGCTCACAGACAGGTACTCTCTACGGTACAGTAGCTAAGGGTACACGCTACTTGGAGCTCACAGAGGGCTACATCACACGTCAGTTCCTCGACAAGGACAACCAGGTTTGCGGTTATGAGTATGTTCACCTCGGCAAGATGATGGAAGCTATCAAGAACGGTATGGACGCTAACGAGGCTGTGAAGAAGTTCACTGGCTCTTACGGTCGTACAACTGCCGAGCAGGGTGTTGTTAAAGCAATTGATCCACGTAAAGAATAATAAGGAGATACACAACTATGATTAGAAAAGTAAGTTACGAAAGTCAGGAGCGCCGCGAGGCTCAGGTTCTTGCCGCTCTCAACGCTGAGGGAATCAAGAGCCTTGAAGAGGCTAACGAGATTTGCGAAGCTGCAGGTGTTGACCCTTATCAGATGTGTGAGGACACACAGCGCATCTGCTTCGAGAACGCAAAGTGGGCATACGTTGCAGGCGCAGCCATCGCTATCAAGCGTGGCGTTAAGACAGCAGCCGACGCTGCTGAGGCAATCGGTGTAGGTCTGCAGGCATTCTGCATCCCTGGTTCTGTAGCTGACGACCGCAAGGTAGGTCTCGGCCACGGCAACCTCGCTGCCCGTCTTCTCCGCGAGGAGACACAGTGCTTCGCTTTCTTGGCAGGTCACGAGTCATTCGCAGCTGCTGAGGGCGCTATCAAGATTGCAGAGATGGCAAACAAGGTTCGCAAGAACCCGCTGCGCGTTATCCTCAACGGTCTTGGCAAGGACGCTGCTCAGATCATCAGCCGCATCAACGGCTTCACATACGTTAAGACAGAGTTCGACTACTACTCAGGCGAGCTGAAGGTAGTAGACCGCATCGCTTACTCAGACGGTCCGCGCGCTAAGGTTAACTGCTACGGCGCTAACGACGTTCGCGAGGGCGTAGCTATCAACTGGAGCGAGGACGTAGACGTATCTATCACAGGTAACTCTACCAACCCGACACGTTTCCAGCACCCGGTAGCTGGTACATACAAGAAGGAGCGTATCCTCGCAGGTAAGCCTTACTTCTCAGTTGCTTCTGGTGGCGGTACAGGCCGTACACTCCACCCGGACAACATGGCAGCAGGTCCTGCTTCTTACGGTATGACCGACACCATGGGTCGTATGCACTCCGACGCTCAGTTTGCAGGTTCTTCTTCAGTGCCTGCTCACGTCGAGATGATGGGCTTCCTGGGTATGGGCAACAACCCAATGGTAGGTGCTTCTGTAGCTATCGCCGTTGCTATCGACCTCGCCCTCAACAAGAAGTAATTATCTGACTGTCAGATATTTATATAGAATTATCCTCCATAGTCCTTGTAGTGATTATGGAGGATTTTTTTGTATCTGCATGCTTGTTGGATATTGGCTTTTACAAGTAGGTTTGAGCTTGAATTTATGCAAATAAACCTTGTAAAAAAGAGTCTTTAACAGGTTATATAAAGGCACTAAAACACCTCATTTTATCGCTTTTCCGTGGTACATACTGATGCCACTTTTTGGTGTCTGTAAAAAGTGGCATCACAACATGGGATAAACCATTGTATATTAAGTAGATAAGTCTTCAAAAACTTGTTTAAGAAGCAATGGAAAAGCATTGTACATCGGTCTATTTCATGGTAAAGAAAACCAGAAAAGACAAAAATGGGTTATCCCCTATCGTAGCTTACATCAGCGTTAATGCCGTGCGTGTATCTTATTACACAGGCAAAAAGATTAAAGTATCTGACTGGGACGATGAAAAGCAGTTGGTTCGTGGCAGAAGTGAAGAGGCTAAACAGCTAAACGAGTATCTGTATCAGCTCCGCAACAAAATCTTTCAAAAGGAGATTGAGTTGATGGAAAAAGGTTTTATGATTACTGCCAACCTACTGAAAGAAGCAGTAAACGACCATGTGGATGCCATAAACCAAAAGACATTGTTGGATGTGTTCAAAGATTTTCAAGCGATGCGCAAACCACTTGTCGGTAAGAAAATCTCCCAGGACACCTACGAAGCCAATGAACTTACAGGTCGTTATATCAAGGAGTTTATGGGGGCTAAGTATCATCGTGAGGATATTTACTTGCATGAGGTAAAGTTGGGCTTTATACAGGGCTTTCATACCTATCTGCTTACGGAGAAGAACAACTGCCAAAATTCATGTTCAAAACATCTGAAGTTCTTGAAGCAACTGATGAACATAGCTGTAGCAAATGGATATATCCAGTTCAATCCACTTAATATATATAAGGTAGAGCGTGAGCATGTAGATATAGACTATCTTGACGATGTAGAGTTGCGTAAGATTATCAATTTTACTACTCCTATCAAGCGTTTTGAGCGTACACGAGACGCTTTCCTTTTCGGCTGTTTTACTGGTCTTGCCTATATCGACATCAAGACATTGCGTAAGGAGCATTTTGAGACAGATGATGAGGGGCGTATCTGGATAAAGAAGAAACGCATAAAGACAGGTGTACTCTCACGCATACCTCTCCTTCCTATGGCAAAGCTCTTGTTGGATAAGTACAGCGACCCGAACAGTGATATTGTTATGCCTATTCAGGACAGTACAGATGTGAACGAGAACCTAAAGGACATTGCAACATTATGTGGCATTAACAAGCGAGTGACTTTCCACACAAGTCGCCATACTTTCGCAAGTACCGTTACGCTCGCTAACAACATATCGCTTGAAGTCATATCAAAAATGATGGGACATACCAATACTCGCATGACCAGTCGTTACGCAAAATTGATTGATAAAGCGATAGGTGAACAGATGGATAAGATAGCTGACACATTCTGATAAACATTTGAGTTCTGCCTTTCTGTCATATACATATAATGGTACACATTTTGTATTGTTATAGTTATATGGAAAGGCAGTACTGCTTTTTATATTTGGGTGTAGCCTACCTTATGAGCCAAAAGGCGGTGAGTTGTGGATTGTATTATAACGGTTGCAACGGGGAATTACTAACGGAATATAGAACTATAACTGGGTCTGATAGTATAATAAGCAGACTCGTCTCATCAAATTATAAGATAAGATATGAGAAATTTAAATCTTGAAGGATTTAATGTCTGCTTTCAAAGATTCGTGGAAGTCATAAAAGGTAAAAGGCATATTGAAATGTCCTGTGATGAAGAGCAAATCATCACAGACTATCTTAGTGGGTATAAAAATGAAGTTGCGGCCATTAAAAATGCTGCTTCAGAAGAAGAGTATGAACAATTTCGTGATACTTTAGTCCCTGCTATGCTGTATCTTGCCTCTAAAATTGAGAATTTTGAAAAATTATTTTTTGAGGACGGATTGATTTCATACAATAAATTCTATAATACAGCTTGCTTTCTTTATAAATTTGAGTTACAAAAAAGATATTCAGTTCAACAGATGATTTCTCTATCAGAGAAAGAAATATCAAGCATTTCTCTAAAAATGCTATTAGAGCTATTTGATAAAGCAAGTCAGGATACAAGTTCTTGTAAAATTTCTGAAATTACTTTTTTTGAACAACTCTCAGAATGTAGTTTAAAAGAAATATCTTTGGTCTTTAGTTACATTGATGCTGATTCTTTACTACTGACAGAGTTGAAGAAATCTATATTGAAAAAGGATGAGGATAAATTTGTCACAATCCTTATGACATCAAATATTGATTATCAATATGTTGCATATTCTTTGGTTTTTTGGAAACATATTTTGGCTTTGAAAGAAATGTTGGTACATGTAAAAGACAAAGTTAATACAGTAGAAATAAAAAATGTTTTATGCAAAATTAGAAAATATGGCGCAATAAACAGCAAGCAAGCCTCAGAACACGCAGAGATTGTATATGCTCTTGAACATCCTGAAGATACAAATATAGATTGGGAACACTGGATGTATAACGAACTAAAAGGACAAATATATTTTCCTTTTATTCATTGTGTCTGTTGCAGTGCATCTTTAAACTTAAAAGAAGTTGCCCAAATGGAGCACTTCTTAAATGAAAAGACAGAGCGTCTTGAAATATTTACAGATTTTCTGAAACAGGGTGTGTCCCCTGATGAGTATGTTCCAAAACCGATTCAAGAGTTTGCTATATTCAAAGAAGAATTTCTTTCAAGACTTACGCTTCCCAAGGCTGTCAAAAATAAAACTCAGAAAGAATTTTTGGAGTCTGTAATGCTCTATGATAAGGATTCCTGTACAAAATTGTATTATATGCTTGCAAAAGAAGGCTACCTGTCTTATGATGAGGATGTGTTCTATTCTTTCGTGTCAAGAATGTCATACGATTATATAGGTGAAAAAGAACCAAATCAAATTGTATGGTATGGTGAAGCGAGAGATTTGCTTTATTTTATTAAGTGGTTTGTTGGTGACAGTGTTTATAAAATGTGGGAGAAAACTACAAAATATTACATTCTCGCTAACGGAAAGACTATTAAAACAAACGGAGCCATAAATCAGACAAAAACTCCTTCCAAGCGTATGGACGCTTTTTTGAAAAAGAACAACTTAGACAAAAATAACTTATAGAATAAAGGGGGAACTCCTGTGCGGTGGAATTCCCTCCTTTTCTCGCTATTTAAGTTTTGCATATATGGTTTTCACGGTGACATTGAATTTTTTGGCAATGTCTTCAACTGCGATTCCTCCAGCTTTCATTTCTTTTATACGCTCAACTTCTTCATCACTTATTTTTGTTTTCTTGTTCATCTTTTTAGGAGTAGCAGATTTTACAGCTTTGGGCTTTAGAGCAAGCACATCCAATTCTTTCGCATCCTCTAAATATTCGTAGTGCAGATATGGAGTTTCAACCAATTTTATCAAGGACACCATTGGGTCTTTAGCATTCTTACGGTCTTTAATGTTCTTGATTATCTTTATGTCATCGGTAATTCTTGTTGGCTCAATAGCCGTCAGAGTGGTTGCACAGCGTGCCACTTGAACAGAGCCTGCAAAAGAATTGTCTGTGATAGATTCCCACATTTCCCCAGATTTTGTGTGAACAACGACCAAGAATGTAACAGAAAAGCCCATCTGTTTTGCATCTTTCTGAATTTGTTTCAGACCATAATGAAACTCATTCATCTTGGCTGGCTGAATTGTTGGTACAATACTGGTCAGATTGTCAATGATTACAGCGCAGTTCTTTTTATTAGTCATTACTCGTGTTTTAATGTCCTCTAACAACATAGTTTCATTGGGGAAACCACAATCAGTTACCCTTTTAAAACTCTCTGGAAATTCGAAGTCGTGCTGGAAATAGCGGCGATAAATGTCATCATCGTCAAGTTCAACATCATACCAGAAAACATGAATTGATTCAAAAGCAGTGCCATTGCCATGAGGGACAAGAAGTGAAACGCCTCCTGTTGCAGCCTCAATACCTAATTGAGCAGCGATGATTGACTTCCCTTGACCTGATCGACTGGTCAGCCAATTAACCCCATTGTTATGAAGTATGTTCTCAGTCCAAAAAGTTTCATTCTTGACGGTAAAAACACGAGAACGAATGTCATTCGGATTTTCTTCAGTAGGACTAGAGAAAGAAGTGTCATCAACATGCTCTGTCTTTTCCTCTTGGGCTTTCTCATACTGCTTCTTTATCTCGAACTTTTTCTTGTAAGTTTCCAAATCCTTTTCGTTCTTATAGTCAATAAAGGCATGCTTGTTCTTTAACTTTTTATTGTCAAGATAATACTTGAAAAGGAGCGTACCAATAGTGATCGCTCCACCTAATACTTTGCAAGCAACTTGTGCTTTGTCGTGTTTTGTAATGTTCATATTCTTTGTTTTTTATTGTTGCTATTTTTTTTATTATCGCTGCAAAGTTATATTTTTTTGAAGGGCGTATTTGGGTTGGTGAAAACTATGAAGAGAATTATGAAAACTATGAAAAAACTTCTAATAGTTATTACTAAATTTTCCAATAGACCTTATGGATAAAATATAACCACCTACCCATAATGGATAAGTGGTAATCTGTGTTATGGAATCTCAAATCCAGATACTCGATTTCCGTTTATTGTACGCATACAAACTTTGGCAGTCGGAATGTATGCTGTTATGTCTGTAGCTTTGGCAGTCTCTGTAAATCCCAACTTATTATATACCCCTTGTAATATCTCCTTTACTTCAGAATTTGTATAAAATTGTTTAGAGATAAAACATTGGGTACATAAGGTTTGTATCTGTGGCTGCATCATCAAGAAGGCATACCGAGATTTTATTTCCTTTTCCCGATACGAAACACTTTTGATATATTGCGATCCAACAACGCAATAGTATTCATAGAGGTCATTGGGGATATATGGGTTATACAACACATCAGTCAAGTGTTCGGGGTGAGTTGTAATAAAATCCATAAACAGTTTCATGCGAACTTGGAATGATGCCGTCTGATAAAAATATCTCTCAAAATCCATTAGGCAGGTCGGTTTTAAGGCTGATGTCTGGGACAACCCTTGCTCTACTCCAGACAACAGGTATATGGGATTACTATAGAAATGCTTTTGCCTATGCCATATATCCATTTTAGCGACAAAAGCAAGCCAATTTATATTGAATTCGTAACCATTGAGTGTGTCAAACACATCAACATAGTCATTTTTGTATCGTTCACTCTCAGGTATGGCTCTGAGTTTGTTTGCCCAAATATCCCTTGCGGTTTCGTTCATTCCTTTTAGGGAATCGAGAAGTGTATTGGAGACATTCAGCATATTACTTTGTTCAAGCTCTACTTCAGTAATTGTTTGGGGATTTTCCTTAATTTTATAGTATAAGGTTGCATCACGTCTGAAAGGATTACACTCAAGTCTCTGTCTGCCCATAATCTGAGGGAGGTCTATTTCTAAACTTAATGATTGACTGGTACGTGAGCCATCCAAGAATATAGCAGTAACGGCATTTGTACTATAGAAGTCCGTTCCTTCAAAGGACGATTTTGAGCAGAATGTAAATGGCTTGTTCTTCGGATTCTTTTTGTTTGTGCTAAGTCCTCCTATTCTAAAACCATTTTGCTCTAACGCTTTGGCATATTTATTACTTTCAGATACAAGAATTGTAACTTCGGATGGTTGAAGATTATTGCGTTCGATTATCTGCTTGATAGTCTTTACCTCATTCAGAAAGATACAAATCTCTCTTGAATAACATTCTTGACCATTGTATATCTTCTTTTCAAAATATCCATTCTGTCTAAACCCTGCTATTATGCTTGCACAAATATTCAAGGTGTTATATGGAGGTTTCATTTGTACCTCCTTGATATTTGGCGTTTCAAGAACATTTGGATTCCATTTGAGCATAAAGTGTCTTAACCCTTTGAACTGTTGAACATGGTCAAGATAAACTGCTTGAACAGGAGTAGCAGACATATACACAATATTCTTGCAATGGCTGTCAATAAGGCTCAAAAACTCCATGTCCGTCTTACCTTTGAATGTTGCGTCAGATACCAGATTTTGAAACTCGTCAACCAAAAACAAAAAGTCATCTGTGTACTGATTTTCATCAAGTACTTCCAAGACATACTTGAAAGAATCTACTGTTACAAGGATTTTTGGCATTTTGGATTTGGTTGGCTCAAATGGATTCTGACACCACATAAGATAGTTCCTAAGTTCAGCCTTTAAGGTATTGACATCAGCACTCTTCTTATCTCTGAACAAATGACTTCCTGGGGTTTGCTTGGACTTGGAAATTAAAATGTTCGTTCTTGGAGATACAAGCACAAGTGGTTTCTGACTGTGGAGGAAGAGTGTAGTTCCTCCACAGCCTGTAAGTTGTTTGTTCAATATATATTTACCTTGTTGAGGAAGAATATCCATGAGTTCAAGGTAATCACTCATGTATCTAATACCGTTTGGTATATGTATATCTATTGTTTCCATATTTTTTGAGTTTAAGGTGCAATCTTTTTTGCTCATAAAACTTAATCTATCTATAATATAGTAATTGTAGTGTATAAAATATTGCATTGCATTCGGAACAAAGTTCCTCATTAGATTAACGACAATCAATTCTCTTGACTTCTGTTTTGGAGAGATTGATGTCGTTAGTTTAGGCGTAAGCCGCATCCATTATATCCAGGTCTTTTTCCTACGCCTTTTACTTTTACCTTTGCTTCCGTAGTTGTTAAATCTACTTCTTTCACTTCCAAAAGCAGCTGCATTACAAGCATAACCTCGTCCTGCTTGATACACTATCTCACGGTCATTAAGTCCGACTGGGGTAAACGCAGTTTTAAGGTAATCAATAGCTGCATCTATATCCACTCCAAACTTACATAACTGTGATGCCATAGAGAAAACGGAATTTGCTCTATTCCCTTCCATCCATAACTCAGGCTTTTTCCTCCAAGCAGAGTTCATAATATTTATAATGCTGCTGTCAGATTTTACTTTAGCCATATAATCAAATATTGTTTCAACTTTTTTCTTTAATTCAACCACATCCACTACTCCAGATGTTGTTTTGTGTGGAGTAGTGTGGTTCGGGGTATGTTCAAAATGATACGGTACAACATTTTCTGTCCTAATCCATATTGTAGGGTCATAACAAATATAGTTTCCTCTTGACAAATCACAACAAGAACTATCATTGACAGCATCCTGTATTTGAAACTTCTTCAAAAGCTGCTTATAAAGTTCTTTGTGATACGCAGGATTATCGTTGTCATGTATAACCAAAGCCTTTAGTCCTTTTCCGCTTGGTGTGACAAAAACGGCGATTACACATGGAGTCGCTTCTAATCTTCCCCTGATATAACACATTGTCTCAATGCTATCAAAATTATCAAAATCCATTGCTGTAATATGTGAATATTCGAGCAATCCAACATCTGATTTTTTTGAGAACACGCCATTGTATAAAACGCAAGGCAAATAATGAAACTTTAAGTCATTTTGCTTGCCATGATTCGTTTCTTGTTGTATCTTTTGGGTTATGGATATAAGATTTTCACCGTTATATACGCCAGTTTTAATAGCTGTCAAAATATCCCATATATCAACCATTCTTATTTGATTGGGTTGGTATATCCTATTTATTGTACTAATTTTTATCATAATATTCTTCGTTTATGGTTTCTATAGTAAGAGTTTCATCCTTAGCATCGCATTGAGTAAAAGTATTGGCTATTTTACAAGCCCAAATCAAACACTTCATAAAACTCATAATAGATGTTAGCACCTTGTTCATTACACCTATGCCAGTTAAAGCAGTCAACAAAAGATTTGTAAGCCTCATGTCCTTCTATCCCTTTCTCTTTGGCTCTGTATGCAAAGAATCTTGCTGCCGCTATAATAGAGTTACTTCGCCTCAGATTGAAATGTTGCATTACATCTTCTTTCAAATCATCAAGTGTCGTAAATGCAGAAAGTTCAGGTTTCATTGCGTTATAAGAATCCTTGGTTAGTTTTACTGTAGTCTTGAGATTTTTGATTTCTGGTCTAAAATGAAAAGTTTTACATTTGTCATTTATAATCAGCTTGTCATCAAACGATATAGTGGCAGAGCAATAGGTACTTTCACTATATGCGCATATATCCCAAGAGCGATATGACTCTGCCATATTTGCTATTTCTTTTTCAATATGTGTGCAAAGTGTCTTATGCTGGCTTGGGTCTGTATTGTCGTGCTTGCAAATAAGCAATGCACATTCGTTATAAATATCAGCATAAGCTGCATACACAAATGGTATCTTCTTTGCGAACTCGTCTCTCGTTTCATTGCCATCAGTAAGGTAGCCATTACAGAAGTTAGGTACTCTAACTGCAACCATATTCGAGTACGACAGAAAGCAGTTGTTTTTGACGGCACCTGAGTAGTTGACTTTTGGTATATCGTTATGCATATAATTCCATTTGTCAACACCCGACATCTTTTTCCCTTTCTCTTTGTAGTTTCTGTATTCGTCACCATTCATAATGTTAAAGAGTACGGTTGACATATCCGTCTCTGTAGCTTTGTTGTCTTTCGGATTGATTATTGTTATCTTATCCGATAAAGGAATAATTGTATTATTTACTTTTTCCATATTATTAAAAGTCCCTCATGTTGTTAAGTTGGAAGCATAAAGGGAAATCAGCTTCCAACTATAAAGATTTTGACGGATAGAAATGGCGTTTTTTGACTTTTTACCCTTGACAAAGAAGAAAGAGACCAAGCTATATTGCTTAATCTCTTGTGGTTTTACCTTATGTCACTTAGTGTGCTTATATCATTTACCTATTGTAAAAAGGTAAAACGCAAAACTTATTGATATTCAGGCTATTTATACCACTTTTACCTATTCTCAAAAAATGCCATACCCCCTATAAATCACTCAAACCCCATATATGCCATTATTTTGTTTTTAGGTAAAAGGCATTATGAGTTTGCTCCAATAATCTTAATCTCCAGATAATGTTTGCCGAAGTTTATCTTTATGTCTTTAGCTCCCTCAGACAGGCGTTTAAGGAAGTGCCTTTTAATGTTGTCATCAGCAGCATACCAACTTCCATTGTATGCTATCAATCCCCAATAGCCATCATCCAATCCGCCAAATACCTTCGGAAAGAAGCACTCCTCCGTCAGTCCTGTTATAAGTTGGCAGTCTTCGTTCTTTATCCAACCACAATCCAGATAGCTTACTGAATTTCTCTTGAATAGGATGGTGGCTGTATTGGTGCATGGATTATAGTCATACGCAACACCCTTAATGTCTATCTTGGGATATAAAGAAATCGCCAAGAATGATAATTTGTCAGACAATTCTTGATAGTCCTTCTCAACATCCGTATCAATGTCGTAATTCATAATCGTAAGTTTCATTGCTTGTCCTCCTTTATTTTAGTTTTTTGTGAAGTTACATAAAGAGTACAATCGAACTCTTTATTAAGATAGTCTGCCAGGCTCTTGTACGCATCCACCCTCTTTCGGTCACGAGGCATAAGCTCCAATGCAGATTTCAAGTCCAACACGATAGCTTCTCCTGCAACCAACGAGTAGCCAGCATCTTTCAATGCCTGTATATCGTGCATGAACTTTGACTTGACTACTTTATGTTCCTCGGCAGTAGTCTTAACCTGTTCACTGGAAGTTACTATACTTCGCTCCCCAGTGACTATTTGAAATAGATTCTTAAACATTTCTCATAATGTGTTGAAATCCATAGTTAAGATAATCAAGGTCGTGGAAGTGAGTTTTATAGCGTTTTTCGTCATTTTATTCTTCACCGTTTGTAAAGACTTAATACCCTTATAGTTGAAGATAAAGTCAAGATAGAATTCTTGACAAACTTCAAAGCATAAAGAAGGGATTGCCAGATGATGAATTTGGAACAACATGAACTTTGGCTTCGGCTGGGATTATGGTACTCAAGGAGCTACTATTCTACAGGTCGGGCTGATGCTTGAAGTTTTATTTATGAGGTCAAAAACAAAGTGTTTTTGAACCTCTTTTTTTGTCTTTTCTGTTATCGCTTAAAAGCCTTATATATAGAAAAACAAAACATTTTAATAACGTAAAATATCAGAAAATATGAACAAAATCAAACAAACATTGGTTGTCAGCTACCGAGTATTAACAATAGCTGTCACCATCATCGAAGCTACAGATTTGACGAAGAGTCTCTGGAGCAAGTACAAAAACAAGAAGTCGGTAAAGCCAACAACAACGCCTACCGACACAAGTCGAGACAGTATGTGAGTAAAAACGACAAACTCGACATTATCATAAACCTACTTGAAGCAATAACATTATTCTTCAAAGGGTACAAAAAGTTATCGGGGGTGACTGGCAAATTAAAGTCCAGTTGCTCCCATAGTTCTAACTGTTCAATAAATAACGAATATGAACAAGACAAAATCAGAACTTATCATCAGAGCAATCAATAAGAATGGCTCTGTTACGCTCGTGAGAAACATGAAGGCAAAGATTATACGCTTTCCTTTCCTCCCACGACTAAGTTACTTTACAGTTTGCTAACAACTTCAAAAAGAATAACAACATGAAGAAGAAAGAAGCAACTACAGCCGTGATTGTTCCTACAGCAGGGACTATCACATCAGACATAACCTTGGGTCTCGAAAAATCAGATGATATAATCGAGGCTGAAGTTATTGAAGAAGAAGATTGGGGTGACAATCATCCTAACTTCATTGAAAGCAACACTCAGGCAATCACGCTTGAAGAGTTGCAAACTAAGAACGTAATTCCTACTTTTGTAGATGGCACATTAACGTTATCACATCAGAATTTTATTGGTTCTGTAAGAAGTGTTGCCGAGAAAGTATTTGGAGAACTTACACCTGTTGAGTGCAGGGTTTCTCATCCTATTATTGGAAGAATACCTTCAGCTCAAAACAAAAAATCAAGTGAATTGACAGATGCAGACAAGACCGTATTTTATCAGAGATTGGCTTTTTGCTGCCATGTCAAGAACCTTACAAAAACTATCAATGGGCAATCGGTTCACCTTTGTATTGGTGGAGTGCGTGCTTATAACGAAGACAAACTCTATAACAGACCAACCGCATTAAAATTCAAAATCTTTGTTGGTTGGCAAGTAAGAGTGTGTTCAAACTTAATGCTGACGTGTGATGGGAATTCAGGTACCATTGATTGCATGACGGAAGCAGACATAATGCAGAAGTCATTTGAACTATTCAATGGTTTTAACCCTCACAAGGAAGAAACTTTACAACTCTTGGAGAATTTACAATCAACCGCTATCTCCGAAGAGTTATTCTGTAAGATTATCGGTCGAATGAGACTTTACCAGTTTCTTTCGCTATCTGAACAGAAACAACTACCATCGCTGACTATCGGTGATCAAGCCGTAAATGCTATGGTTAAAAACTATGTGTCTAATCCCAATTTCGGTAAGAAAGAGGGAGAAGATATTACTACATGGAATCTACTACAGCTCGCTAACGAATCTGTAAAATCCGCTTATATAGATAAGTGGTTAGATCGAAACCAGAACTGTACTGATTTTGCTTTAGGAATCCAAAAAGCCCTAACAGGTAAAGATACTGAGGGCTATTCTTGGTTCATCAACTAACATCCTTCACTCTAAAAGTCTGGAAACTAATAGACCTGGATGTTTGAGAGATATACATTTATCAACGAAAGAAGATATTTGTGTATCTCTCTTTTTGTTTATCATTAGTATTCACAACAACTTAAAAAATACCGCAATGTGTAAATTTAAGAAACCAGAAATTCCTGCTAATATAACAGCAGATGAACGTAGATCTCTTATGTTCAACGCTCTTAGTTCTCTCGACCTTAATGATAAATTAGAGAAGAGAGATAACGATAAACTCAGTTACTTATCTTGGGCTAACGCCTGGGCTGAATTCAAAACCGCATACCCAAGTGCTACCTATCAAGTTATTAAGAATCCCGACACCAACTTGCCTTACTTCACAGATCCGAATGTAGGTATTATGGTGTTTACTGAGGTTACTGTTGATGACATAACCCATTCTATGTGGCTCCCGGTAATGGATTCAAAAAACAAAGCCATGAAACTAACTCCCTATTCATATCAAGTATGGGACAGCTATAAGAAGGCTTACATCGAAAAGACGGTTCAAGCCGCTACAATGTTCGACATCAACAAAACACTCATGAGGTGCTTAGTGAAGAATCTTGCCATGTTTGGACTTGGACTTTATGTCTATGCTGGTGAGGATATTCCAACTGACAACACAGCAGACGATGGAACAACATCTACTGCCAACACAACAAAGAAAGCGGCAACAAGAAGAACTGCCACTAAGACAACTACCACGGCCCAACAGAAATCCCTCGACAAGTATGCAGGGATTAGAGCAGCCGTGAATTCTTGCATTAGCCAAGACCAACTTGCAAGCCTTTACTATCAGCATCAGAATGAAGTAAATGGAAATGAGGAGGTCAAAGCTATCTTCACACAACGTAAACTCCAACTTCAACAAGCAGCATAACTATGGCAAAACGAATAGAACTAAAGAACTCTGGTGTCTTTTTCAATGAGGAGGCACACGAGTATTGGCTTGGCGACAAACAGCTAAGTGGAATCACAGGGATGCTTCAAAGACAGCTATTCCCTGATGAATTTAACGGTATCAGTGAGGCTACTCTTAATGCAGCAGCAGAATATGGTACAGGAGTCCATTCTTCGATAGAGGACTTCGATAAGAACTGGATAAATGATGGAACACAAGAGACAGTCGATTATATCCAAATCTGCAAGGACTATGGATTGACACATGAGGCATCTGAATACAACGTAACAGATAGCAAATCATGGGCATCCAATATTGACAAGGTATATAGAGTTTCTGACGATACCTTTTCTTTGGGCGACATCAAGACTTACGGACAGATGACAGCAGACAAACTTCAAAAGGCTCGCTGGCAACTTTCAATTTATGCTTATCTCTTTGAACTTCAGAACAAGAAGGCAAAGGTAGATAAACTCTTCATCATACATCTTCGCAACAAACCGAAGAAAGATGGAAGTTTCGACCATATATCTGAAATTATCTTCCTCAGTCGCATTCCCACTGAGATTTGTAAAGATCTTCTCGACACAGACCTTCGAGGAGAGCAATTCAAGAATCCTTATGCTATTCCCTATGAGTGGGCAACACAAGAAGAGAGAATCCGTGAACTTATCGAAGCCAAGAAATCAGCAGAAGAACAGTTGAATATTATCAAAGGCAAGCTCCTCTCTGACATGGAAGAGAAGGATGTGAGGAGTTGGGTAACAGAGACAATGAGAATTACTCGTAAACTCCCGACAACTCGCAGCAGTTTTGACTTGAAAGCATTTAAGGCAGATAATCCTAATATAGATTTGTCTGCCTACATGAAGACCTCAGATGTGGCAGGGTCTCTAAGCATTGCCATATAACCACCAGTATTTACAGAGCTGGGGAGATTATCAAATACAATAGATTTTCTCCCTGGCTTTTTTGTTTCACAACATTAAAACTCAAAAAATATGAATTATCAGGAAACTGTAATATTGAAAGAGAGCCGAGAATATAAAGCGGCTGAAGCTTTGACAGATTCCATTAACTCAATGGCATGGAATCCTAAGAAGTTTGGACTTGCTGTTAGTATGCAACACAGAACATTACAGCAGTCGTTGATGAAGTCTTTCGTAGCAATCCTTCACGTTATGGCAAGCGATGATTACGGTTACGATGACAGAAATCGTGGCGCACATGAAGCCGCAAAGAAGATAGTTGAGTCTGGCATTTTGGATGACATTTACTTACCATTCATTTAGCCTATGACTTACGAATGTTGCTGTTCCGATATTACTCTTTCGGAATGGCAGAAGAAGATGAAGGGGGTTAAGCCTATCAATTACAAGTGGTTGGTAAATAAAATCAAGAAGCATATTCCTCAGCTATACGAGGCATTAGCACTTGACTACTATAACCCCTATGAGAATAAGTGTGGAGTGAATCAGGACTACTATATCTTGGTTCACTCTTCTATTGAGTATTTTATTAAAAAATAAACAACAATGGCAGCAAATATCAATATCGAGCTATTCAAAAGATACGCTCCAAAGAAGAAGTTGGAGATTATCAACGCTCTTACCAGGAACGAACTTTTGGCTATCACAAACAATACCATCCTCAGAATTATCAAGGAGGCAGGTCGTGGAGATAGTAACAAAACAAGATGCAAGTATAAAACATTATTCCTTTCTGATGCTGGCAACAACTGGAATAGCAAAGTGACAAACATTTATAACTGGAAGAAGGATGAAGTCTATCTTTCGGTTTACATCCAGGGTGACGATACAGATACCTATGTTACTTATAAACTCAGAGACTTTCTCGACAACAGATATGAAGAGCTGTGTCTGGGACATATCGAAGAGTCATTCAGAAATGGTTATTCTCACAAGAAACCAGCCAACTACAACAGAGCAGACAGAGCCAGAGTTATCAAGGCTATTCTTACTGCCTATGTTGAATGCAAGTACGAATCAAAACTAAAAGGAAATGGCAAACAATAAAGCAACTAAGAAAGGTAAGGTATCTGTGTCTTACCGTGGTGCATCGATGCTTGATGTTGTCCGCTATGTTCACGAGGAGACAGTAAGACATTGTGAGTATTGCGGCAGACCGATGACAAGAAGTGATGTTAATGATTATGGATCTCTCTGTGAAGATTGCTATATGAAGGAATACTATGGCTAAACACATCATCTATCACGAGTGTTGCATCATCAAATTCAACAACCACAGCTACGAAGCTTTTATACTCAATGCTGACGATGATGTTGAGTTTAAGTTTTTCACCAATCTGTCTGATGCGAAACATTGGATAGATAAATATAATGTACCGAACAATGGATAAGAATCAAACAGTTGCAAAGAAGATATGGCATGATGCTCTTCAATGTAGCATGAAGCCTTTCTCATGGGGTCTCCGCTTCAACGACATCAAAGTCATCGAAAACGGAACTTCATTTTATGTTCAAGGAAAAGTCTGTGGATGGATTAAGATACAGCTGACAGAAGATAACAGATACGATATAACAATAACTCCCGACAATGCTCTGGAATCCGAAGTTATCTATCGTTTCTTTAGAGAATATCGTTTCACTCATAGATGTAAACGTACAATATGGCGTTTCTTACTACGATTATATTTACTCAATATTTGGGCTTACACATAAAATCGCAGTATAGGGAAACTTTCAATCCTACGAAGATGGGGAATATCAGGAAACTAAAAATCTCTGGTATTCCTCATTTTTATATCTAACTCATATTGGTTCCACCGACAAGACGACCATCTAAGCTGTGGAACTTATGTTAAAACCAGTAAACAATGACAGAAACAAAGTATGTAGCTTATCTCCGAGTCTCTACACAAAAGCAAGGATATAGTGGACTTGGACTTGAAGCACAAAGAGAAATTATACATAACTACCTCCATGACACAACTCCGATTTCTGAGTATGTCGAGGTAGAAAGTGGACGCAAATCTTACAGACCAAAACTGAAAGAAGCGTTATCACAATGTAGAAAGGAAAGTGCAACTCTGATTGTTGCTAAACTAGATCGTCTCGCTCGAAGCGTATCTTTCCTTTCAAATCTATTGGAGTCTGATGTGGAAATTATCTTTTGCGATTTCCCCCAGGCTAATAAAATGGTACTGCATATAATCTCTGCTATTAGTCAGTATGAAGCAGAACTTATTGCAGCAAGAACTAAGGCATCATTACAGGCAAAGAAAGCAAGAGGATTCAAACTTGGCAATCCAGAGCATTTACTGGATAAGCATGAGCAAGCAATCCAGAACAGCATCAAGACCTGCAAAGCTAAAGCGGATAGCAACCCTAATAACAAGAGGGCTATTGCTATGCTCCGTACTCTCGTGAAAGAAGAATATACCTTACAAGAAATGGCAGACACACTCAATCAAGAGGGATTCGTTACTTCCAAAGGTTGCTCTTTCTCTAAATCAACAATATATAAACTTCTCAAAGGATACAACCTAAAATGAAAGAGAATATCAACAATCAGGAGGGTGCTATCATTAGAACTCTCCATTCTTCAAATGTAGCATACGCAAGAATCTATAGCGAAGAACAACGTATGAGAATCAAACAACTCATACAACACAACTTTCTTCCACATCATACTTCTGTGGGGGTCGGTAAATCTACGAGAAAGCATTGGAACGTGGAGAAGTACCAAGGCAAATATGGAGTGGGGTTTAAGATGATTACCACAAGCCCCTATAGCTCCAACTTCAACCACATAACCTACTTTGTCAAGGAGGCGGTATGACAGAACAATATCTTTATCCTGTGTACGAGACTGATGCTTGGCATTCTCTTTCGAATCGAGATTGCAAGGGAATCTACACATCAAAAGAAGAAGCCGTTGAAGCCATAGCGGAACATCATAATATTCCTTTGGATGAATTTAATGGACTTACGGCAGAAGAGGCAAGAGAAAAAATAAAACAAGAATTACAAATCCCCTTTCAAACGCAGGGCTATACTACAAATTATGATATTGAGGTATGGCTTGTGAATGATTGGGCTTAAACAATTAACTGATATGAAGAAATTTGTTATATCCATTACAACTACTATGCTACTGTAGATGTAACAGTATTAGCCAACTCAAAAGAAGAGGCTATCGAGAAGGCAGACCAGATCGAATTTGACAACAACGACTTTGAACTGGATTTTGAAAGTAGAGAAGTTTTTGAGTCAGAGGATGCAACTTCAAAAGGGATTATAGTATGAGAATCCTTTGGTATTTTAGGGCTTGGACTAAAGAATCAACCAAACCTATCACATTATGGGTAGAAGCGAAAAATCAAGGAGCAGCAAGAAACTTGATAATCCGTGAGAATCCATTTATAAGCAAGCTAATGTTTTACAAAACAACAAGAATAGAATAATTATGGAAGCAAAGTATGTATTGATTTTAGACTTCACTATCGGCTGTTTGAACATTATAGAGCTGACAGATGAAGAAATAAAAGCGTCTGAGGAGTATGAGGATTTTTCAGATTTTCTCTCAACCCTCGAAGATAAATATGGTTTTAGACTAAGTAATTCACAGTGGATGACAACAGAAACTTTGTCTATCTATCACTACAAAGATGGAAAGGAGGTCGCTGATGCCGAATTGGTGTGATACCTCTTATAAGTGCGTAGGAGATTTGAAGGAAGTAAAATCTCTGCATAAAGTCTTGAAATATATGGAGAAGCGTAAGACATCTATCTTAAAGAATGGCTTCGGGAAGATGTGGCTTGGAAACTTGGTACACAAACGATGATAAATCAAAATACTGCTTGGTACGAACAGGAGGGTGTTAGACAGATAATAGAAAAGACCTATCCGTCCATCAAAGTTTACTTTATGGAGCAAGAACCTGGCTGTGGAGTGTATTATACGAATGATGCTTCAGGAGATTATTTCCCAGAACGTTACTTCTTTGATTCAACCGAGGATTGGGAATATTTTGAAACTCTCGATGAAGCAGCAGATTTTGTGTCTAAGATTGTCGGTGTTGATGTAGAGCCAAGCGTTAATGCAATACAAAATGCTTTGGATGCTTACGTTGAAAAACACGAAGAAGAGAATGAGGATCTGTTTTATTCATTCCACGAGTTTGAGGTTTGCAATAATGACTAATCTAATTGGGAAGAAGGCTTTTTATGGGCTTTCTTCCCTTTTTTCGCCCCTTAAAACATAAAAAACGTGTATCAAATAAATTCCTCGAAACTCGGTTTTAGGAAGGTCAACGCCTAAAGTATGAATAAGAATAGTCTTGTTCACAACTTTAAAAATATAAGATTATGACGAATGAGAAACAATCATTCATTCTCTTCGATACTCTCTTGGAATGGGGGTCGGCTGTATAGCAAATAATCTAAAATCTAAGGGCGTTTGCAATAATGGCTACAGATTCAAAACAACTGTACCTAATTTTCCACGACCATAGAACGTAAAAGAGGAAAGACTTTGATGTCCTTCCTCCTTTTTTATCCTATCTTAAATGTCTTGTTTTTTGTCATTTGGGAAGAGTATTGGTGAGACGTAATCTTCTGCATAAAACGAGTATTTACCATATCTAGAAGTGTATAAATTAACGATATTCTTCAAATCGTTAGGTTTTATATCATCATCAAGACGTATTGCAATGCGATCAACTTTGACAGAATCAATGATTTTATGATTTCTTTCATACCACTTCAAAATTTCTCCCATGACATTATATTTGACAAGATAACTACATTTATCAACTGTTAAGATCGTTTCGTCTTCATATCCGACATACGGTTCATCTGCTACTGATGATGGAAACTCTTGTATAACGGTATCTCCAAGAGTATGACCATCAAAACTAAGAACAGTATCTGTCTTTGCTCTGAGTGCTATGCTATCAATCTCTTCGGCAGCACCTTTTGTTTGTCCGTTGTTGCAAGAGGATAACATTACGAATCCTAATGCAATGAGTAATAATAACTTTTTCATAGGTTCACTTTACTTTAATGTTATTACTTTGTCTGTATATTCATATTGGTTATCAGCAAGACATTCTCCCTCATATACGAGTTTGGCATAGCTTACTTTTACCCGACTGTTACTAATAAAATCAGCACTGGCACAAGCTCTTACCACACATGACCATTTGCCAGTACGAGTATTTAAGCAAGCTACACTTTGTCCGCATCTGTAAGAAGTATTGACAACATAAAGATTATTGCCTACCATCTTTGCATCTGCAACCTGTTCACCAGCTTCTTCTTCTCCCTCAACTTTATATGGAACATTGACAATATTAGTAGAGCCTGTTTCAAGATTGTGGCAATACAAACTGTTTACTCTTCCCCAACCAGCTTCAACTTCAGTCAGTGTATAAACACAATGGCGATCATCATCCGTTAGACTTGCGACAACACGAGTGTCAGTATCAAGTCCTCCGATGTAATTCTCTGCTTTGTCAGCATAGCTTTGTGGAGTTTGCTCTTGGCTATCATCTACGGCAGTATCATAATCTGTATCATCAACCATCGCTGTATCAGTATCTGCAACAGCATAGTCATTATCGTATGTCTGACTATTTGAACTTCTGCCATTTTGAATGATGATGGCAATAATGAGCATTACGGCTACTACACTTCCTGCTATAAGCCATATCTTTGTGTCTTTAGACAATCCTTGTTTCAGCGTTCCCTTACTAGTTCTCTGTTGTGGTTTGTCATTAGAAGCTACCGTTTCTTTCTTGCTTTCAGACGCAACAGATGTAGGACGCAGAATTTTAGCCTTCTCTGCCTCCATTTCTTCTTTGGTCAAAACTCCAGCCTCATAGAGTTTCTTTATCTCCATGAGTTTATCTATTGTTTGTTGATTCATATTTATAAGCCTTTAATTTTTTTGATTACATATTTCTTCTTAGACGGATTGTTTTCAACTGAAACAGAAAACTCGATACCTCCATTACAACGAACTTCATAAGTCTTATTCACATTATCTTCGTGAATATGTAAAAACCAGTCGATAAGTTTTACAGACAATACAGATGCTTGTAGGTTATGAGCCTTTATGTAACTTCTTACTATTTTGACACACTCAACGGCATCCTTTGACTCCATTTCTGGACTTAGGTCATCCTTATACTCCAAGGTAAAGCCATATTTTTTCTTGAATTCTGTAAAGTCATATGAATATAGTCCTATTGTAGAAAGAACTATAGCCTTGCCTTTCTCACATTGTACAATAAAAGTAACATCCTTGTTTCTATATTTTGCCTGAACGTATGCAATATTAACATCGTTGTTTAGTCTGACTTCTTTTATTTTATCGTTAATAGAAAGTTCGTTTGATTTGATTTGTATTTTATCTTCGATAGGATGACATTTAGCTTCGTCATAATCGTATATAACGAGAATACTTTCGTCACCACTTACAAATGACTTAACGGCATCAATAGGGCTTGATTTACTTTCAAGAGCAAAATAGCCAACAGAGAGTAAAAGTGCTGGAATTAACATAAGGATTCCCAATACCCCCTTTGTAATAACTTGAGTCTTATAAATAAAGATATAGCATAGGATTCCGATAATACCAATTCCTACCAAGCCTATTCCCATAGGAGGGAGAAATGCTGAAAGGATGAATACCAAATGAAACAACCATCCATTAGCCTCTTGGATGTTTCTTTTGATGTTTTGTGGCAATACCTTCAAAGCGTATGCAATAGAAAGTGGAGAAAGCAGCCAAAATGCTAAGAAGAGATAATTAGAAATGGTTATGTCAACAAAATATGAAACGGTGACTATAAGGAAGAAAGATGATATCATAGCAATTCCTGCACGATACATGTTTTTCTTCTTCGAATAGTTCAAAGTAAATGTAGGTACTGCAAGAACAAGCATAGTCAGTAACTCAAAGAATATCAATAGAGCTATGCGATTTTGGGGAGTTGGTAGATGTCCCAAATATCTTGCTGCAAATGATACCTTTAATACTCCTATGCTACTTAATACGATAAGACATAAACATAGAATAACTGCCATAAGAAACTTATTACAGAATCCATCAAGATTTGCAGTTGTGTTATTGCAAGAGTTAATAAGATTTTCTTCTTGCATTTGGTATTCTTCTTCTGTTAGGATACCAGATTCATAGAGTTTTTTAATCTCCATGAGTTTATCTGTAATTTCCATATTGTTGTTCATACTTTTCTGAATTTAACGACCCCATAGATTTTCAATGCCTGCTTTAACACCACTCCAACCAAACAACATAACAAAGAACATTAGCATACAAGCAAAAATTGCAAAGAATATTCCGATTCCCACTACCATCATCTGTTGCCTTTGTTGCTCAGCTTTTGGAAGTTTCTCAAAAGCCTCTTGTCTTTGTCTTGCAGCTTCTTTACTGAAAAAGCCAGGTTTCTTTGTTGAAGTTGGCTTAACTTCTTCGGAAGCATCAAGTATCTTTTTCTTTTCTGCTTCAAACTCTTCCTTGCTCAAAACTCCTGCATCTAGAAGTTCTTTTAGCTTTGATAATTCTTCGTATTTGCTCATAGTCGTTTGCTAAATATGGTCAGGATTGCTTATTACTTTTACACAAGTGAGATCTACATAGTAAGAATAACCTTTGATGTTTACATAAGTACCAGTCATTCTCTTATAGCCTTTTCTTACAGACCTTCTCCACTTCAATTTAAAAGCCCCATTTCGTTTGCCATTCACTGTTTCAGTAAAATACCAAACATCATCTTCATACCCCTCAGTGTCATAGTTACCTTGGAGTTTCAAAGGTTTGTTCTTGCCTTGACTTACATAGTAATATTCTCCATCTGCAAATGCTTGTGTCGCCCATATGGTCAACACAATAGGGTATTTGCCAATTTTCCCTTTGAATACATATCCACTATCAGCTAATAATGTGGTGAATGAACACATCGCCAATAATAGCGACATAATGATTTTTGTTTTTAAACTCTTCATAGTCAGTAATTTTTAATAAACTTCATATTCCAAAAGCAAGTCCATGTTATCTTGTCTGAATATGGACTCGAAATCATACCCATAGTTGTTGAGATAAGCAGAGAGATGGTCAAATAACTTTTCTTGCAACTCGTTGGCAAACTTGTGTGCTTTGGCTGACATGTCGGAATATTTGGTTATTCCTTCTTTCAATGTAACTTGGTCAATATCACTCTTTCCAATGAAAGCAGAAAGATTTTTTATCGCATCGTTTGTTGCTTGAACAATAGCGAGCTGTATCTTACGGTTGTTCCTTTCATATCTCAACACAACAAAATCAATGTATTGCTGTGGATTAGCAGTCTGTTGTGCTACCGCCTTTATTGCCTCCGTATTCTGAATGGACGATGTCACCAATTTCTCCGCTTCTTTCAATTTGCTAATACGAGTTTCGGCATTGTTCATACAAGAAGTGAATGATTGTGCCTTTAAAGAGGATGAAAGCACAACCATAATTAATAATGTAATCAGTCTTGTCATATCGACATCAATTCTTTTGCCGATACACTCCAACTACTCACGGCGGTTAGTATATAGATACAAGAAAGGGGATGGAGTTCGAATCTGCCATCCCTCGCTCTAGGTAGTCTGGAAAAAACCTGTGGTACGAAATGTTCAGAAACAAAGCCCCATCCCCAGTGCTGATATGTAGGGGTACAATTAGGGCTGTACCGAACATTATCATATACACCAAGGAAGGGCATATCGTTTCTATTCATTAGTACCTTTCTTCTTTGTTTTCCAGACATTTTAGAGCGGTATGAATAGCTTGATACGCCTTCTTGACTAACTGGCTATTCCCTGGTTTTACACAGAGCCTCCAATCAGCATCGCAAAAGTACGGAAATTAAGTGAGAATCAAGAAATTTTTGCTGAGAAAGTGGCTAAATCGGGCTATTTTTCTTAATTTAACGTGTAGAATGGTGGAATTTCGGAGGATTTGTATAAATTTGCATCAAACGATAATAAATTTTATATGGAGCAAGATTTAAATCGCATCAAGTTAGTCCTTGTCGAAAAGAAGAAGACCGGGAAATGGTTAGCACAAGAACTGGGTGTATCAGAGTGTACTGTGTCAAGATGGGCTAGTAATAAAGCTCAGCCTAACCTTAGTTCTCTTAATGCCATTGCTAAACTGCTTGGTGTCGAAATGAAAGATCTGTTAAGAAGTTAAACCAAGTTCTTCTCTAAACCAAGACATTATAGCAATGTATATATGGATAAAGGGCAATTTTTATTATATCAAACTCCTGACGGTGATTCACAGATAGAAGTGAAGTTGCAGAACGATACTGTCTGGCTCTCGCTTGACCAGATGGCAGAGTTGTTTCAGCGTAATAAGTCCACTATCTCACGACATATAAAGAATGTGTTAGAGGATGGAGAATTACAAGAAGAGGCAACTATTGCAAATTTTGCAACAGTTCAAAATGAAGGAACTCGCAAGGTTGAAAGGGTAATAGCTTACTACAATCTCGACATGATTATCAGCGTAGGTTATCGTGTTCATTCCTACCGTGGTGTTCAATTCAGAATATGGGCAACTAAGGTACTGAAGGAGTATATAGTAAAAGGCTTCGCCATGAACGATGACCTGTTGAAGAGAGCTGGAGGTGGCAACTATTTTGACGAATTGCTTGCAAGAATTCGTGACATACGCTCCAGTGAGAAGGTGTTCTATCGTAAGGTATTGGAGATTTATGCCCTCAGTATCGACTATGACCCACGAGTGGAAATGACACAAAAGTTCTTCAAAACAGTACAGAACAAAATGCACTATTCGGTTCACGGTCATACGGCGGCGGAAATAATATACGAGAGAGCCGATGCCGAGAAAGACTTTATGGGACTTACAACATGGTCTGGAGCTATGCCGTCAAAACCAGAAGCAGAAATAGCCAAGAACTACCTTACCCACGAAGAGATAAAGTCACTGAACCGCATCGTGAGTCTGTATCTTGACTTCGCCGAAATGCAAGCCGAGGAACACCGCCCTATGTATATGAAGGACTGGATTAATATTCTCGATGACTTCCTCCATATCTCCCGAAAAGACATCCTTACTCATGCAGGTAAAATCTCCGCCAAGCTCGCCAAAGAGAAAGTCGACCAGGAATACGACAAATTCAAGGAGCGTACTAAGAACAACCTTTCGCCTGTAGAGATTCACTTCTTGGAGAACTTTGAGCGTGAACAGAAAAGGTTGATGGGAGGAGACAAGAAAGAGGGAAAGTAAGAACAATATATTTCACCTTATTATATATAGGGAACTTACTACTCGTAGTTCAGATAAATATTGTAAATTTGCACTTGGATTTAGGTGTTATTGGTACAAGATGATGCCAACAGTCCGAAAATAGTTCTTTTAAATATTAACTCCGAAGACTGAAATGCTGAAATATGCTATTGGTTTACAACGGATTATGGACAAAGGATAAAGCGAAGCCAAGAAGATTGCCGACCGTATGACCGATACTCTCGGCCGTATGCACTCTGACGCTCAGTTCGCAGGTTCTTCTTCAGTTCCTGCTCACGTAGAGATGATGGGCTTCCTCGGCATGGGTAACAACCCGATGGTAGGTGCTTCTGTAGCTATCGCCGTTGCTATCGACCTCGCACTGAACAAGAAGTAATTGATAGTCTTATCTGTTTAAAATAATAAATCCTCCATAGTCCGGCTGCGGATTATGGAGGATTTTTTTGTAAATGGGGGAGGTTTGCCTAAATGTCATTCATTTGCCACCTTTTACTCTATTACAGTTGCGGCAAAGCATTTGGCAGTTTTCTGCGATGGTAGTGCCACCGTCACGCCATGGTTTTATATGGTCTGCCTCCATTTCTTCCAACTCGAAGTGCTTGCCGCAATGCGGACAAATGCCTTTTTGGCGTTCATAAGCTTCTCTTTTTTGTTTTTTGTCGAAGGTGCGAAAACTAAGGTCGCGTAAGTCATTACTTAATACATAGCGGTAGATGCCCGATTTCTTCATTATCTCGTCATCTTCCATGAGGTCATGTATCTGCTGCTCAAGTTTGTCGGTGTTGTAATCTTCACTGCCGAACTCATCAAACATCTCTCCCCAGTCAAGTCCCTTCATCTCCTTGCGGTATTTGAGGAAAGTAGATTTTACCCATGTTATGACCTGTAGGTAATATGCCCATAGCTTATAAGCGTTATGGTCGTACTGATGGATTGCCATATATTTGTCTACAGGTGTGTTGTCTACTATTCCATCATGGCGTGCCGCCCATTTCAAGGCGGTTTCCAAGTATGCCTGCTCCTCTAATTTTCCTGTCATATAGTCGCTGCCTACCTTGTATGCTGCGCATCCATGCTTGCTGAAGTAGCGGCGTGCGTCCGTTACGAAAGGCCCTACATACACGGCGTTTCTCAACTCTTGGTCAAGCAGACGCTCACCTGCTATGTTGATGACACGAAACCAGTCGAGTTTCTCCTTGTCAGTGCCTGTGCAGAAATACACTGTCAACTCGTAGTCGAGGAAATGCTGTTTTTCTTTATCTGTGAGATTGTCGAAATATAATATGGGGCGGTCTTTGTCGACAATGTTGAAGGCATGTTGGTAGTATTCGCAGATGGACAGTGTACGTTGCTGTCCGTCTATCATTTCATAACTACCATCCCCCACAACGCTCCAATACATTATGTTGAGCGGAAAGCCTTTCAATATAGTTTCTATAACGGCTTGCTGCTGTTTCAAGTCGTAGCGAAACTCACGCTGGTAGGGTGGGCGTATGTTCAGTTTGCCATGATAACCATAAACTCCATTATTGGGGTCGTTGGTGTAACCGGATATAAGGTCGCGTATTGCGATTGATTTTAGTTCGATGTTCATAAGTTGAATTTTATGGTACGGTAAGTCATGCTCTTTTTCTTATAAGTATTCTGGCATAGCAACCAACAAGCTTGCCCTTGTCATTACGATAGCACAACTTGCCTTTGCGGAAACTCTTGTCCTCACGGAACAATGCGGCGCATTGCTCTGCCGTCAGATTGGCGCTAACTCCACATTCCACGCCAAGCTCTCCACCATTGCCTATGCCTATAATCTCGAATTGGTCAGGATTGTATTTGTCCATGAATGTGATTGGCACTCCCATTACTCCATCATAATCACAAGGTATCAACTCTGTCTTTGAAACCTCAATGGCATCATAATTGATATATCGAGGATATTCTTCGGGAGAATAGGTCTTGTAAAGAATGAGGTTTTCGTGGCGTTCTTTATAATCGAGGTTGGTGAACCAAGTTACGCCAGAAACTCTAATCATACCTTTCCTGTGGTCTCCAGCAGTAGCAGTATCCTCATACGCAGAAATAAAATGTCCAGAGTTTCCTTTGAATCCAAATCCAAGCCACATTTTATTTCCTTTTATCAAAGGAAAAATTTCTTTATATGACAAAGCATTTTGATGTCCAATTATCAAGAACTTTTTTCCATACTCCATCAACTGTCCTATATATTCCCTAAACAACGAGAAAGGAGGATTGGTCACCACAATGTCAGCCTCTTTCAACAGCTCAATACATTCCTTGCTGCGAAAGTCACCATCACCTTTAAGTGGTTTTACCCCTATTTCCTCAGCGTCGGGGATACTGTTGCCGTTTTTGTCGCCTTCATACACGAGAAACACAGCCTGTTCGCTTTTGTTTTGGCTGAAGAGATCCATGTCTTGATTCTTGTAGCAAGTGGTTATAAGCTTCTTCAATCCAAGAAACTCGAAGTTGTATGCAAAGTAAGTGAAGAAGTTGCTTATGCGTGGGTCGTCGCAGTTGCACAGCACCGTCTTGCCGCGAAAATGTTCACGATAATGGCGTAGTTCGTTATTGATGTCCTCAAGTTGGGTGTAGAATTCGTCTTTCTTGGCAGCTTTTGCCTTGTCTATGCTTCTTTTTGCCATAAACGTATAAGATTGATGGTTATGTGAATTATGAGCACGAACTATCAATCACGCCAAGACGCAAAAAGGGCGTGATGCTCCTTATTGCGTTCAGCTATGAGGCAGCCTCGGAATGGAAACCTCAGTCTACTAATAAAGAATACACCACGCCTATGGCGAGATGCATTTCTATTACATAGTAGACTAAGGCACTCCATACCGAATGCCTTATCACAATTATTTCTGTTACGTTATTTCCATCCAATAAGTTTCCGAGGCTTTTGGCTGAACGCGAAATAATAGCGAATGCTTTGTTTTTTACCAACGATGTCATGTGCAATGATGTTGTGTGCCATGCTTTTTAGAGCTAATGACCAACAATTCTTTGCCACAAATGCAAAGTTACGAAATAAAGATGAAAATATGGCTTTATCTGCTTTGAAAAATCAGATAAAAACTATATATTTGTATTCCAAAATCAAGTATTGCTCACAATGGAAACAATGATACAGACACCTGAGTTCGACCGCCTCGCATTTACGGTGTTGGCTATCGAGGCTTCTGCGCAGAAGATGAATATATCGCCGTCGGAGATGAGAAGGCGACTGGAGAAGGTGGGGCTTATCAAAAGCCTCATACAGGATTGCTACGACACTTTGCATACCGAGAGCCGCGAAGCCGTAGCGAACGATGTCGTTGAGGCTCTGAAAAATTGGGAAAAAGAATAAATGGAAAAGCAAATACTATAATTTGCAGTTTAAATCATACGAAAGGGTATAGTTATGTTAGACTTCTTATTATGGAACAAAATAGCACGTATCATTGCGCAGTTAGCTGATACTCTGCATATATCAACAGACAGAGCATTGCAGATATTCTATGACTCTGACGTCTGTCGTATGCTTCACGACAAAGACCTCGGGCTGCATCTGATGAGCGACACATACATTGTTAATGACTTGATAGCGGAGCTGAGGAATAAGCAATAGAAAAATATGGATAAAGGACAATTTCTGTTATACCAAACGCCTGACGGCGATTCACAGATAGAGGTGAAGCTGCAGAACGATACAGTCTGGCTCTCGCTTGACCAGATGGCTGAACTGTTCCAGCGCAACAAATCCACTATTTCACGACACGTAAAGAATGTGCTGGAAGATGGGGAGTTAGAGGAAAAATCAGTTGTTGCATTTTTTGCAACAACTGCAGCTGATAGTAAAACATACTCTGTAGCTTACTACAACCTCGACATGATAATCAGCGTAGGCTACCGCGTGCATTCCTATCGTGGCGTTCAGTTCCGTATATGGGCGACAAAGGTATTGAAGGAGTACATCGTTAAGGGGTTTGCCATGAACGACGACCTGCTGAAACGTGCAGGAGGAGGCAACTACTTTGACGAGTTGCTTGCAAGAATACGCGACATCCGCTCCAGTGAGAAGGTGTTCTACCGCAAGGTGCTTGAGATATATGCCCTCAGCATCGACTACGATCCGCGAGTGGAAATGACACAGAAGTTCTTCAAGACTGTACAGAACAAGATGCACTATTCGGTTCACGGTCATACGGCGGCGGAAATAATATACGAGAGGGCTGATGCCGAGAAAGACTTTATGGGACTGACCTCGTGGGCAGGACCGATGCCTACGAAGCTCGAAGCCGAAATAGCAAAGAACTATCTCACACACGAGGAGGTGAAGTCGCTTAACCGCATCGTGAGTCTGTATCTCGACTTCGCCGAAATGCAGGCTGAGGAACACCGCCCGATGTACATGAAGGACTGGATAAACATTCTCGACGACTTCCTGCGTATCTCCCGAAAGGACATCCTTACTCATGCCGGCAAGGTCTCCGCCAAACTCGCCAAGGAGAAAGCCGATAATGAATACGACAAGTTCAAGGAACGCACCCAGAACAATCTCTCCGCTGTAGAGATTCACTTCCTTGAAAACTTTGAACGTGAACAGAAGAGATTACTCCGAGATAAATAGTGTGTAGCTGAAAAAATCCACCATATCTTCCAGCATCGCCGTAACTCTCACATTATTAAAACTATAAAGGCTGGCAGATAATCTCAGAAACGGGTTATCTGCCAGCCTATCTTCCAGTTTATGGCGGGTATCTTCCAGCCCAAACGATTTATCTTCCAACCTCAGCATTTCTTTTAAATTAGATTGATACCTAAACATAGGTTGTTGCCACGCTGCGACAATGAAGTTGCGGTAGCGTGGCAATGAAGTTTCGGTAGCGTGGCAATGTTGTTGTTGTAGCGTGGCAATGTTGTTGTTGTAGCGTGGCAACACTTCTTTACTCCATCAAGTCCTCTCCGAGGTGGGTTGTCTGCTCGCGTTTCATGCGCTCTTCCACCTCGCGTGGCTTTGTGGCGTAGGTGATCATGCGGATAGAGTCGTTGTAGCTGACATACTTCCAGAGCCAGTTGAGCAGCACCATCATCTTGTTCTTCACGCCGAGGATAGAACGCAGGTGGACGACTAGCCACAGCACCCAGGCGAAGAAGCCCTGACTGCGGAACTTGCCTATCTCTACGACCGCCTTGTTGCGTCCGATGGTAGCCATCGAGCCGAGGTTCTTGTAGTGGAACGCGGTGAGAGCGTTGCTGTCTGCGCCCTTGTCGATTAGCTTGAGGTTCTTGGCGAGGTTCTTGGCCTGCTGTATAGCCACCTGCGCCACCTGCGGATGTCCGTTCGGGTAGGCTGAGTCGGAGGTCTGCAGACACTGGTCGCCGATGACGAACACGTCTTCGACACCCGGTATGCGGTTGTATTCGTCAACCTTGAAGCGGAAGCCGCGGCCCATGTGGCTCTCGTCGATGCCCGGCATGGCGTTGGCTCTGATGCCCGACACCCAGAGGAACGTACGTGTAGGTATCTCGGTGCAGTCCTTCATGATGACCTTGTGGTCGCGATAGTCGGTCACCATCTTGCCGAACTGTATGTCTACGCCCATGCTCTTGAGGAACTCGTACGCTTTCTGCGACGACTCCTGCGAGAGTCCGGCAAGCAGGCGGTCGCCTGCCTCGATGAGGTATATGTGCATCAACGACGAGTCCATGTCGGGGTAGTCGTACGGTATGACGTAGCGTCTCATCTCTGCAAGCGCGCCGGCAATCTCTACGCCCGTTGCGCCGCCGCCCACGATGACGACGTTGAGCAGTTCCTGGCGTTCCTCCTCAGTGGCGCAGGTGAGAGCGCGCTCGAAGTTGGAGAGCAGGGCGTTGCGCAAGCCCATCGCCTCGGGCACCGTCTTCATCGGTATAGCCCACTCCTCGATGTTCTTGTTGCCGAAGAAGTTGGTCGTAGCACCGGCTGCCAGCACGAGATAGTCGTAGTCGATTTTGCCGATGGAGGTCTGCAAAATCTTCTTCTCGGTGTCTACCATACGAGCCTCAGCCATGCGGAAATAGAAGTCTTTGCGCTTGCGGAATATCTGTCGGAAGGGGAACGAGATGCTGCTCGGGTCGATACCTGCCGACGCTATCTGATAGATAAGCGGCGGAAACTGGTGGAAGTTGTTCTTGTCGATCAGCACTACCTGCATACCCGACCCGTAGAGGTCTTCTGCAAGGCGCAGTCCGCCGAGTCCGCCACCAACGATTACTACTCTTTTCTTCTGATTTCTCTGGATATTGATGCTCATAATATTGGGTTAAAAATGGTTATCCTTAATTCTTCTACAAAGTTACAGCATTTTTATTGAAATACGTGTTACATCAACCAACAGATTGGGATATTTGTGTTTTATGTTAAGAGTTATCTACTTATAAAAAAAAGAGTGTGCAAAAAAAACTATGGCACACTCTCTTTAGACCTATGCTAAAAAGCGTTATTTGACCTCAATGTTCTTCATCACCTTTGCTTCCTTCTCGGGTGTGGTTTTAGGAATGACGATTGTAAGGAGACCATCGGCGACGTTCGCTGATATATTGTCGCGCTCTACATCGTCTGGAAGGGTGTAGCTCTGCTCGTAGTTGCCATAATAGAACTCATGGCGCAAGTAGCGTTCGTGTCTCTCCTTGTTGCACTTGCATTCTTTGCTTTCTTCCTTATGCTCCATCTTGTTCTCGATAGCCAGATGAAGCAAGCCCTCGTTTGTGACGTTGATGCGTACCCATTCCTTCTTAAGTCCTGGAACTGCAACCTCCATTATATATTCGTCACACGTCTCCTTGACGTTGATGGCAGGAACTGTGGTGCGTGTCTGTGGAACCTCTTCAGTATCGAAGAAACTGTTGTCAAACCAATCGTTCAACCAGTTAGAATAATTATTTCTGCGAACTAACAACATAATGAAATACCTCCATTTTTATTTGCCGCTTGCCTTTATTGGCTTCGGCTTTCATTATGTCACAAGACAACTTGTGTGCCAATCGTGCTTGGGATGTTTTTATTGACAAAAATGCCGTTTCTGTCAGATGTGTGTGTTAAAATGTCATACGAAGGATTGTCGCGAGTTGTAGTTGTCTATCTGTGAAGATGTTTTAAAAGCTGGCATAAGAAGAAATATGAAAGTATTCTCCGTAATTCTGTATAAATTATTTGTCGGAAAATCTATATCTTTGCAAAAGAAATTAATAATAAGGTATAAGGGTTGTTTTAAAGAAAGATACATGAGAAAGATTTTGATAGGATTATTGGTATATACGTTTGTGTCGCAGCAGATGCTGGCGCAGACCGATAGCATTGCCGATACACGCGAGCTGAAAGCCGTGGTTGTGAAAGCCACGAACGGCATCAAGTCGAGATTCCGGGTTGACAACGCTGAGATAATAGGGCAGGGACAGCTGATACGTGCGGCTTGCTGCAACTTAGGCGAGTCGTTCACAGCCAATCCTTCGGTAGACGTCAGCTACAGCGATGCTGCCACCGGTGCCAAGCAGATAAAGTTGCTCGGACTGAGTGGCACCTACGTGCAGATGCTCACCGAGAACGTGCCCAACCTGCGAGGCGCAGCCCTGCCATACAGCTTAGGTTATGTGTCTGGTCCCTGGATGCAGTCGATACAGGTGAGCAAGGGAGCGTCGAGCGTGAAGAACGGATACGAAAGCACAACGGGTCAGATAAACATAGAGTTTCTGAAGCCGCAAGGCACCGATGGCGTGCGTGCGAACGTCTATCAGGACAGCGAACTGAAAACAGAGGTGAACCTCGACGGAAGCGTTCATCTCAACGAGCGCCTTTCTACCGCAACACTTCTCCACTTCGAGAACCGACAGATGGACCACGACGGCAACGGCGACGGCTTCATGGATATGCCGAAGTTGCGCCAGTATAACCTGATGCACCGCTGGGCGTATGTGTCGCCACGCTGGATCAGTCAGCTGATGCTGCGCGGCTTGCACGACGAGCGCAATGGAGGACAGAGCCGCAAGCACTTGGCTGATTCTTCGTCAGAACCTCTCTACACAACTGGGGTGAAGACCAACCGCTACGAGGCACAGTGGAAGAACGGCTTTACGCTGAACGCCGACCACAACACGTCCGTCGCACTTATGCTGCACGGATCGTGGCACGACGCAGACAACATGTTCGGTCGCACCGAGTATGATGTCACCCAGAAGAACGGATATGCGCAGCTGATGTTCGAAACCGACATCACGGAGCATCACAATCTGAGCGTCGGTGCATCGCTCAACCACGACTATTACGACGAACGCTTCAATCCGTTGGGCGCACTGGCACGGGCTGAGAGCACGGTTTCTAAGGAGACGACACCGGGTGTGTATGCACAATACACATATAAGTTGGGCGAGAAGCTCACGGTTATGCCTAGCGTGCGTTGGGACCATTCGAGCCGTTACGGCAGTTTCGTTACGCCCCGACTGCACGTAAAATACTCGCCGAACAGCATTGTCACGCTCCGCACCTCGTTGGGCAAGGGCTATCGCTCGCCACATGCTCTGGCTGAGAACGTGTCGCTCCTGGCAAGTGGTAGAGAGATATTCGTTTCGCCCGACCTGAAGCAGGAGGAAGCATGGAACACGGGCGCTTCGTTGGGCTTCAACATACCGCTCTTCGGCAGAAATCTGGAGCTGAACGCGGAGTATTACTACACCGACTTCGTCCATCAGATGATAATGAACTTCGACGGAGCGAGTGGACAGCACACGCTTCGCTTCGAGAATCTCGACGGCAAGAGCTATAGTCACACATTTCAGGTTGATGCTACATACGCGTTGTTCAGCGGCATGACAGCCACAGCCGCCTTCCGTCTTAACGACGTGAAGTGCACCTACGACGGCAGTCTGCGACAGAAGCCCCTCACTTCGCGCTACAAAGGCTTGCTCACGCTCTCGTACAAGACACCACTCGAACTATGGCAGTTTGACGTGACGGGTCAGCTGAACGGTGGCGGCGAGCTGTACGACCAGAGTAGCTATCCTGCCTACTTCCAGTTGCAGGCGCAGGTGACCAGGGAGTTCCATCGCTTCAGTCTGTACTTAGGTGGCGAGAATCTCACCAACTATAAGATTGACGACCCGATACGCCATGCACACCATCCGTGGAGCGCGGCGTTCGACGCCACACAAGTATGGGGACCAGTTACTGGAGCGATGGCATACGTCGGAGTACGCTTTAAACTTGAAAAGTTATAGTAACCAATATAAAATAAGGATAATATGAAAAAGAATCTTTTAACAGCATTTATGCTCATGCTTGCCGGCAACAGCTTTGCGCAGACTCAGACTGCAACCGACACATTGGTAGTTACAACACAGCCGCAGATGCACTGCCAGAACTGCGAGAAAAAGATAAAGAGCAACATCCGCTTCGTTAAGGGCACAAAGAAAATCGCAACCTCTGTGGACGACCAGAAGGTGACAATCGTGTACGACGGCAGAAAGGCCAAATACAACGACTATGTTGAGGCTTTCAAGAAAATAGGTTACGAGATAAAGAAGAAGTAAATATCCAGGGTTAGTGCCATACCTTTGTGAGCCATTTTCTCACCGGCTCGTCGTAGATCTTTAGGCAGAGCCATGCCAGCACTATGCTGCTTACTACCACCGCCAGAGCCACGTACCATGTCTCTTGCAGGGTGTACTGTTCGGTCTTGATGAGCCAGCGGTAGAAGGCGTACATCAGTGGGTAGTGGACGATGTAGAGTGGGTAGGATATGTCGCCAAGGAAGCGGCAGATGCGTGTAGAAGCAGTATCTGTTGTCTTACCTGACGCGGCAAGCCACACTATCAATGGGAAGATTGCGACGATGCATACGCTTTCGAACACACCATTCAGGCTAAGCGTGCCAAAGATGTCGCCGAGTGCATAGCTACTATTTATATAAGGTACGTGGAAGAGTGCGAGAAGCACGGCGGAGCTTATCCAAAACGCACCACGCACGTTCTGGAAAGGCTTGAAGATGCGCGAAAGCAGCACGCCGGCTGTGAATGGGCATAACATTCGCAGCGATCCGCCGAGCACGTTCATGCTGTCTACAGTCCAGCCCACACCGATAGACCCATAGCCCGACTGATTGGTGACGGCGAACCACGTCAGTGTGCAGCACAAAGCGACCGTCAGCAGGGAGAGTAAGCGTGTGGAAAGGCGGCGTATGAGGAGCGCATATACGATGTTGCCGATATACTCGAAGAAGAGCGACCAGCACGGTCCGTTGAGCGGAAACATCTCGCCGTTGCCACGCACCTCGCGTGGCATACCGGGCAGAGCCGGCAGCATCAGACAGCCACAGACGAAGGCAAGAAGTGTAAGCCCGAGAGTGGCGTGCGAGCCGTCCCAACGCTCCATGCCAGTAAGTAGGAAAGACACGGCACCGATGAGTGCGCCCATGCACACCATCGGTTGCAGGCGTATTAAACGGCGACGGAAGAATCCGCCCGTGGTTAGTGTCTTGCCCCAACGACTGTCGTAGGCGTAGCCCACTACGAAACCTGAGAGGATGAAGAAGAAGTCGACAGCGAGATAGCCGTGGTTGATGAAGTCGATGACGGGCTTGTTGCCGGCGAACTGGAAGCCTTCGAACACGTGATACCATACGACGAGCAGGGCGGCTACACCGCGCAGACCGTCGAGTAGGGCGTAATGAGGTTTGGAATTGTATGCTTGCACTATTTATATTTTATTTTGTTCCTTTTACGGGTCGCTAAATTACTAATAATTTTACAATTTGGCAAGTGCTTTCGTAATACAGTCCATTAAGAGTTATGATATGTGGAAAAATTCCACACTGTGTAGACCGGTTTCTACACTTGTTGGATATGGCGTAAATAAGCAATCGGCTGGTTACGAGTGCTTTAAGATAAAATATGATGTGTGGCACGTAATTTGTCCCCTGTCTTGTTATTAATCAACAATAAATATATAAATCCCAGATATGAGACTGTTTTATACAAAGAGAGAATTGGCATTGAAGAAGAAAAGAACAGCACTTGCAGTATTATGCATCGCTTTGGTTATTGGAGTTTATCTGATAGCTACCCATCGTTCTGAACCCGAACCCGAACTTCCCACAGTGGTTGTTGCTCCGGCAACACAAAAAGACGTAGAGATTTACGGCGAATATGTAGGTCGTGTACGCGCTCAGCAGTTCGTAGAAGTGCGCGCTCGCGTTGAGGGCTATCTTGAGAAGATGCTGTTTGCAGAAGGTACTTATGTGAATAAGGACCAGGTGTTGTTTGTTATCAATCAAGACCAATACAAGGCTAAGGCAGACAAGGTGCGTGCGCAGCTGAAGAAGGATGAAGCGCAGGCGCTGAAGGCGAAGCGCGATTTGGAGCGTATCCGTCCGCTTTACAAGCAGAATGCTGCCAGCCAGCTCGATCTCGACAACGCCATTGCTGCGTACGAAACAGCTGTAGCCTCGGTGGGCATGAGCAAAGCCGACCTCGACCAAGCGGAATTAGAGTTAGGGCGTACTGTGGTGCGATCTCCGATTGCAGGACATATCAGCGAACGCCATGTAGACTTAGGCACTCTTGTCGGACCGGGTGCCAAGTCGCTGTTAGCGACTGTGGTGAAGAGTGACACCGTACTGGTGGACTTCAGCATGACGGCACTCGACTATCTGAAGAGCAAGGAGCGCAATGTGTTGCTCGGTCAGAAAGACGACACACGTTCATGGCAACCGAATGTAACCATCACCCTTGCCGATAACACGGTGTATCCGCACAAGGGATTGGTAGATTTCGCAGAACCTCAGGTAGACCCTCGCACAGGCACTTTCTCCGTACGTGCCGAGATGCCGAATCCTAACCGTGTGTTGCTGCCCGGTCAGTTTACCAAAGTAAAGCTGCTGCTCGATGTACGTGAGCACTCTATCGTGGTGCCCATGAAATCGGTTATTATAGAAAAGGGAGGAGCCTACATCTACGTAATGCGCCGCGACAATATCGTGGAACGCCGCTTCATAGAGCTTGGTCCGGAAGTTGGAAACCAAGTGGTAGTGGAACGAGGCTTGGCAGCCAACGAGAATATTGTGACCGAAGGCTTCCACAAGCTTACACCGGGTGTTAAGGTGAACCCCGTAAAGCCTACAGCGAACACAAACAGAAAATAACGTGCGAATATGAAAGTTAGTTTTTTCATTGACAGACCGATCTTCTCGGCTGTCATCTCCATATTGATAGTCATTGTCGGCATCATCGGTCTCACGATGTTGCCTATTGACCAATATCCGCAAATCACGCCACCCGTTGTGAAGATCGGAGCATCATATCCTGGTGCAAGCGCTCTGACCGTTTCGCAAGCCGTGGCTACGCCTATCGAGCAAGAGCTTAACGGTACTCCGGGTATGCTCTACATGGAATCGAACAGTACGAACACAGGCGGATTCTCTGCCACCGTTACTTTCGATATTAATAGCGATCCCGATTTGGCGGCAGTAGAAATACAGAACCGCATCAAGTTGGCAGAATCGCGTCTGCCAGCCGAAGTAGTGCAGAACGGCATTTCGGTAGAGAAGCAGGCACCAAGCCAGTTGCTCACTATCTGTCTTACCTCTTCCGACCCTAAGTTCGACGAAATCTACCTGAGCAACTTTGCTACGCTCAACGTGCTCGACCTGCTGCGACGCATCCCCGGCGTAGGTCGTGTGTCGAATATCGGCAGCCGCTACTATGCCATGCAGATATGGGTGCAGCCCGACAAGATGGCCAACTTCGGACTTACCGTAGCCGATATCCAGTCTGCCATAAAAGACCAGAACCGCGAGTCGGCAGCCGGAGTGTTGGGTCAGCAACCCATGAGCGGACCCGACATCACTATCCCCATCAGCACCAAGGGCCGTCTGTCTACCGTGAGCCAGTTTGAGGAAATCGTAGTACGCGCCAATCCCGACGGCTCAATCATTCGTCTGCGCGACGTTGCACGCATCTCGCTTGAGGCTTCGTCGTACAGCACAGAGAGCGGAATAAACGGCGGAAACGCTGCCGTGCTGGGCATCTATATGCTTCCGGGTGCCAACGCCATGGAAGTGGCTGGCAAGGTGAAGGAAGCCATGAAGGAGATCAGTGCCAACTTCCCCGAGGGTCTCAGCTACGAAATACCGTTCGACATGACCACGTATATTTCCGAATCCATCCATGAAGTGTACAAAACCCTGTTTGAAGCCCTCGTTCTGGTTATCCTCGTGGTCTACCTCTCATTGCAGAGTTGGCGTGCTACGCTTATCCCGCTTGTGGCAGTGCCCATCTCGCTTATCGGTACGTTCGGCTTTATGCTTATCTTCGGCTTCTCGCTGAATATGCTTACCTTGCTCGGACTGGTGCTTGCCATCGGTATTGTGGTGGACGATGCCATCGTGGTGGTAGAAAACGTAGAACGCATCATGGACGAAGAGAACCTCTCGCCGTATCAGGCTACAAAGAAAGCCATGGAGGGATTGGTCGGTGCTATCATCGCTACCTCTTTGGTGTTGGCTGCCGTGTTCGTGCCCGTTAGTTTCCTGCCCGGCATCACCGGACTGCTGTATCGTCAGTTCACCATCACCATCGTGGTGTCGGTATTGCTTTCTACGGTCGTAGCTCTCACGCTTAGTCCCGTGATGTGTTCGCTCATTCTGAAGAAAGAAGACCCCAACAAGCGTAAGAACATTGTGTTCCGCCGCATCAACGACTGGCTGGGCGTGGGTACTAATAAATATGTGGTTCTTATCAAGCGCATCTTGCGCCATAAGCGTCGCGTGTTAAGCTCGTTTGGAGTAGTGCTTATCGCCATTCTTGTGCTGCACCGCATCATTCCTACCAGCTTCCTCCCAACCGAGGATCAGGGATACTTCCGTGTAGAACTGGAGTTGCCCGAAGGAGCTACACTTGAGCGTAGCCGTGTCGTAAGCGCCAAGGCGGTAGAGTACCTTATGTCTCTGCCGTCGGTCGATTATGTGCAGAGCGTAGTGGGCAGCAGTCCGCGTGTAGGAACCAGTCAGGCGCGTACCGACCTTACTGTTATCCTGAAACCGTGGGAAAAGCGAGGCGAACAGACTATTGATGCCATCATGGCGCAGGTAAAGAAAGAGCTTTCGGCTTACCCCGAATGCAAGGTGTATCTTTCCACTCCTCCCGTCATCCCCGGTTTGGGTAGTTCGGGCGGTTTCGAAATGCAGCTCGAAGCCCGTGGCGATGCCACCTTCGAACAGTTGGCTGCAGCTACAGACACTCTGCTCCACTACGCCCAGCAACGCAAGGAACTTTCAGGACTGTCGTCATCGCTTCAGGCAGAAATACCGCAGCTTTACTTCGACGTAGACCGCGACAAGGTGAAGTTTGCCGGCGTGCCGATGGCAGATGTATTCTCTACAATGAAGGCTTATACCGGATCGGTGTATGTGAACGACTTCAATATGTTCAACCGCATCTATCGTGTGTATATTCAGGCTGAAGCCAACTACCGCGAGCACAAGGACAATATCAACCTCTTCTTTGTGCGCGGAAGCGACAATGCGATGATTCCGCTAACCTCGCTCGGCACTACAAGATACACCACAGGTCCCGGTAGCATCAAGCGTTTCAATATGTTCAATAGCACCGTGATCAGAGGCGGCGCAGCCGAAGGATACAGTTCGGGACAGGCGATGCAAGCGATAGAAGAGATTGCCCGCAAGCATCTTCCAGAGAACATCGGTATAGAATGGAGCGGACTCTCGTATCAGGAGAAACAAGCCGGCGGACAAACCGCGATGGTGCTGGCATTGGTGTTCCTCTTCGTATTCCTCTTCCTGTCTGCACTCTACGAGAGTTGGACGGTGCCAATCGCTGTTCTCTTCACGTTGCCGATAGCAGCCTTAGGTGCTTACCTCGGTGTGTGGGCGTGCGGACTCGAGAACGATGTCTACTTCCAGATAGGTCTCGTGATGCTTGTCGGATTGGCTGCCAAGAACGCCATCCTGATTGTAGAGTTCGCCAAAGAGCAGGTAGACCGTGGGGTAGACGTGGTAGAAGCCGCGCTTCATGCGTCGCAGCTGCGTTTCCGCCCAATCCTAATGACCTCGTTGGCATTCATCTTAGGTATGCTGCCTATGGTCATAGCCAGCGGTCCGGGTTCAGCCAGCCGTCAAGCCATCGGTACCGGTGTGTTCTTCGGAATGATAGTAGCCGTAACCGTCGGAATACTCCTGGTGCCTTTCTTCTTCGTACTTATATATAAGATGAAGAACAAGGCAAAAGCCACCACCCTCCGCAAGCAAGCGTAATGTTGTTTATTATAAAAAGCGAACACAATGAAAAAGATACTATTCTATATGCTCGTCGTGGCAGGAAGTCTCAGTATGGCTTCTTGCCAGCTGGGCCAACACTATACACGTCCGGAGCTTAATCTGCCCGAACGGCTCTCTAAGGCTCCTCAGAACGATACGCTCACCATTGCCGATATGCAGTGGTGGGAGATGTACACCGATACCACTTTGCAGCAGCTCATCAGCAAGACATTGGAGCATAACAAGGACTTGCTGATTTCCAGTGCGCGTGTAAAGGAGTTGGCAGCCATGAAGCGCATCGATTGGGCAAACCTCTTTCCGCGCATAGACGCCAAAGCCTTTATAGAAAAGGAGGGCACCAACTATGGTGGCGATAATTATAAGAACAGCACCAAGCAGCATGCTAAGTTCATTGCTTCGTGGGAACTCGACTTGTGGGGCAACCTCCGTTGGGCTAAGGACAAGAGCATGGCGCAGTTCTTGGGAAGCATCGAAGCACAGCGTGCCTTGAAGATGAGCATCATCTCCGAAGTGGCGCAATCCTACTTCGAGTTGGTAGCCTTGGATAACGAACTGAAGATTGTGCGCCAGACCTTGAAAGCGCGCGAAGAAGGCGTGCGCCTCGCCAAACTGCGTTTCGAAGGCGGTCTTACTTCTGAGACATCGTATCAGCAGGCAAAGGTGGAATACGCCCGCACCGCTACACTGGTGCCAGAGCTGGAGCGTAAGATCTCTATTAAACCTTAATTCCGCAACACTTTGATTTAACTTTATTTATAAGTACCTGAGCAACAAAAAGTTGCTCAGGATTTTGCCATGTCAGATTTTTCACCTATCTTAGTGTTGCAAATCAAAATATGTATCAAACCCGACAGACATGGCAAAGGTAGCAATAAAATCTGAGAAACTCTCTC
>ENA-OURN01000041-OURN01000041.1-human-gut-metagenome-genome-assembly--contig:-NODE-41-length-66969-cov-10.5905_pt1 | contig 66969 bp, 33 predicted proteins | sample MGYA00242099_ERZ508987 | MGnify/ENA primary metagenome ERZ508987 (study PRJEB26280, sample SAMEA2531405) | human gut metagenome | biome: human gut; feature: human-associated habitat; material: faeces... | reverse complement strand
ACGGCGAGACCGCTGAGCGCATACGAGCTGAAGCCAGACCGCAGAACACAGCGGCCTCTGCTGCCCGGAAACCACAAACCTGCCGCATAGTGTGTGGTGTACTTGCTTGTGTCTGTCTGATGCACCTTGCTTGGCAAGATGTCGCACTTCGCTCCATGCACCACTCTCACAACGCAGTTGCCGTTAGAGTTCACACTCTGCACCACACGCTCGGTTTTCTTCACCGGGTCATAGATGTGGAATTTGTAGTCTATGGGGTCATCGTTGGTCTCCACACAGCGGTTCTTGTAGAACGTCTCGTAGCTCTGCACGTTTCCTGCTATGTAGTCCATCCATTCCGAGTCGCAGCCCACATAGTGTTTGAGTCCCATGATGGAGTTCATTGCGTTGCCCACATACGAGGTGTCGGCCATACCTATGTTGTCGAGGCTGTTCAGCGTGGCATCGTGTGCGCCATTGCCAACAACAGACTGCTCGTTGGTCGTGCCGTGGGTCGCCCACCACAGGTTGCTGATTTCCTTGTGCTGCTCGTAGTCTTGGAGCTGGTAGCCCTCTCCGCGCATGTGCGCACTGTTTTGGAAGTCCTTTGCCGTGTAGTGTATCGTCCCGGTCGGTGTCTCTGTCGGGTTGCCGTCAGTGTCGTATGCCCATTCTGCCGAGGTCTGCGAAGTGCCGTCTCCCTTGCGTGAGCGCACCGCGCCCGATATGCTCCTTGGTCGTTTCAGTCCGTCTATGGTGATGGGGTATGTTCCCAAGAGGCTGTCGTTCTCGCCAACGGTGTGCTCCGTCCATTCGGGTTCTATGGCCTCTATATGCTCGCTATCAACGGCAAGACACAGGCTGTCCTCTATGTCGCGGTACGAGGTGAAGTACATCCACTTCGCTCCGCCAGGCACATCGCAGAACACGTAGTTGCCTATCGAGAAGTCGAAGTAGGTGTGGCTCACCATCATGTTGAACTTGCCTACTATCTGTCCGTTCTCGTCCGTGAACACGGCTCCGAGCCTTGCGTGGTTCAGTCCCGGCCATCTCACCTGCTTCATGCCCTCCACGTCCATGCGGTAGGCGTTCACGTTGGCAGCGGTGGTGATGATGTTCTCGTCTATCACCGTGCCTACCTCTGCCTCGTCAGCATACACGCCTGTGTTCTCCGCATAGAGCAGTGCCGACAGCATGGCCTCGCGCTTGTTGTTCACGGTGGATAGCGGCTCGTTCTCCGTGGTCGAATAGACAATGTACTTCTGTTGGTTCTTGTAGTCGTTCACGCCCTTGTACCAGTGGTGGGGCAGATGGTGGAAGATGTCAAAACCCTCTCCTGCGCTGTCGCCCACATCGAAACTCTCGCCTGTGGCAAGATAGTTGAAGTCGGTGTCGCTCAACTGCACGCCCTCCATCTGTTTGAGCTTGGAGTTGTAGGTACACTTGTAGGCGTGGGTCTCCTGCAATATCTTCAGCGTGTGTCCGCTCGCCACAAAGGTCTTGTCGTAGTCCGAGCCTGTCTTGTTTTCGGGGTTGCTGTATCGCTCACAGAAGTCTCCGCTCACGATGTCGTCTATCTTCACCACCGAGAATTGCGAGTTGATGACGGTCAGTTTCGGGAAGTATTTCTGCAATGCCTCCACCTCGCTGTCCTCCACAAGTTCTGTCAGTATCCATCGGCCGATGATGCCGCTGCACTGCCCGGTCTCATCGTAGGTGCTGCCGTTCGCGTCTATGCCCACGGCTCCGCTCTGCATGATGCCGCGCAGCATCTCCACGCTGGCGGTGGCGTTCACACCCGGTATGCGCACGCTCTTCAGCTGTCCTGCCGTGGTTATCTGCCGCAGCAGGGTCATGGTGTCGATGTGCGGACACTCGTCAAGGAACATTTTCTTCACGTTCGTCATTCCTGCTATGGTCAGTCCGCCAGGATAGGTCAGCTTGGGCAGGTTCTTGAAGTAGAGCGTGGTCATGGTGGCTGGCAGTTCAAGGGTCTCTATCGGGGCTGTCTCGGCAAGGTCTATGCTCGACAGTTGCGAACCGCTCGCCAACACCTCTTTCAGTCTCGGGCAGTACGAGGCGATGATGCTTGTTACCTTGGTGTTGCGTGCGTCTATGCGTCTGAGGAAACTCTTGTTGCCCATGTTGAGCTGCGTGATTGCTCCGCTTTCCTCGGCTGGCGTGTAGTCCGCTCCGCCAAGTATCAGTTCTTGCAGCATCGTGCAGTTCGAGATGTCCCAACCCTCGGCTTTCGGGGTGCAGCCGCTGATGTCAAGACTGGCAAGGCGTGTCGCTCCGAACACGTAGAGCATCGTTCCTGCGCCTGTGGCGGTCATGCCGCTCTTCAGCGTGTAGCTTTCTCCTGCTTTCAGATAGCAGCTGTCCACACAAGCGTCCGCACGGTCCACGCCTAATCCGAAGAAGCCGTCCTGCACTGCCGTTATCTTGATGCTGATGTCCGTACCCACGGCACGCATCTTGAACGGATTAGTGTACAGCTCGCCCACTTGGTAGTAGCCGTCACGGTAGGCAAAGCGTTTCTCAAACGTCACGGGCAAGTCCTCATATCGCAATCCGTGTACGGCATAGTAGTAGTTTGCACCTGCCTTTGAGTTCTCGATGTACTTGCGCTCTCCGTCAAACGAGCTGGTTATCTTCGCCCACTTCGCTATGCGGTCGGTGATCCAGAGTTTCTTGCAGCCGTCAGAAGAAAAAATCTTGATGCCGTCTGCCTCCGCGCTGCGCATGTCGTTGGCTATGTCGTGCAACGTGATGGTGGTCTTGCCATCATCTTCAAGCCAGAACTTGTCGGCTGCGTAGCCTTGCTGGAACATCACGGAGTTCCACCCTTGGTAGTAGTGCTTGGGGTCGGTCACGCTGTCCAAGTCCCAAGGTACGGTGATGCCGCAGTCGTTGTCAGCAAGCCAACAACAGTCTCCGTCATACCAATGGTTGAAGTAGGCGCGTATGCTGCCGTTGATGTCAAGATAGAACGAAATCATCATGTTCTTGCTTCGTTGGTCAACAGCAAGCACATAATCAGTACCTATAATGTAACAACCCGTAGAACGAACGTTGGCATAAAGGTAGAGTTCCTCGCAGAACTTTTTCAATCGGTTCTCCTTTGTTCCTGCCACGCTCTTGCCGTGCAGGGTGATGTTTCCGTCTGCCTCGGTACGGTCTTGCGAGCATTGCTGTGTCCATAGCAGCCACTTGTATAGGTTGTACGGCACTTTCTTTCCCTTGGCGTAGAGGTCGTTCAAGTCGTCATCGTCGGGGTATCGGCTCTCGTAGTAGCCGAGCCACACGGGTTCGCCTGTCGATTGGTCTATGCGCATGAGGTCGTCCACGCTGTTCACGCCTTGCAGCCAACAGAACGAGTCGTATTTCAAGTACTCAAAGCACTCTACCGGGTTCAGCACCCTGCCTGTCACGCCCCATTTCTTGGTGCTCGTGTCATACTGCATCTTGCCTGTGGTGTCTTTCCACTTGCCTCCGCTGTATTTCACATACTTGTAGTCGTTCGTCAGGTACACCGTTCCCCAGTCGTAGTTGTTCACATCGTCTGCCAGCACCTCGGCAAGGCTCTTGTCCACTTCCGTGGGGTCGGCTGTGGCGGTGGTCTCCTGCATCGTGCCTGTGCCGTCATTCTCCAAGAAGATGTGCTTCTCTCCGCAGTATTCGCTCAGCATGTAGATGTTCGAGGCTATCAGCTCTTCGCTCTTCGCCAAGGTCTGCACCTTGAAGATGTTGAGGTCTTGGTTTTTCTCGGCCACGAGTTCCACAAAGTCGCCATAGTTCAAGCAGTCGCTGTTGTAGCCGCTCACTTTCTCGAAGCCGAAGAACGAGGGGTTGCCCTTGTCCACGTTGAAGTTGGCCTTGGCATGGAAGTAGGCGTAGGTCTCGTTGGTCGCGTCCACGCTCTGCTGGTCGGTGCGGAATAGGGCGCACGTCACGCTGTCGATGCTGGTGTTCATCGTGTCGCCTCCGTTGTAGGCATTCTGCGCTGGGGTCATGTAGTCCGCTCCCATGGCTCGCTGGGTCTTGTTCATCAGCTCCATGGTCGCTCCGTTGTTCGCGCCTGTCGAGTCGGAGTAGTCCACCTTGATGGTGATGGTCTTTACCCACAAGCCTCCGTCTATCACCTGCACTTGGCTCTTCGCGGCCATCTTCTTGGCCTTTTGGAACTTGGCCAGTGCCACTGGGTCGTTCTTGAAGTCCTCCTCTGTGTGGAGCATCTCTATCTTGCAGCCTTTGAACTTGCCTTTCTTGTTCTTCACAGGCCGCAGCGATGAGGTCGTGCCTTGGTTTGTGGTCGGCACGTTGTACACCTTGCAGTCCTGCCATGGCCTGTCGGGGAAACGGATTACCCAGTCAAAGTATGCCTTGGTCTTTTTGTCTCCGTCCAGCTTGTCGAGGTAGCCGGGGTAGCTCTGCTCGATGTCGGGGGTGTCGGCATTCTTCAGCAGGGTCACGCAGCATAGTCCTGCGTTCATGCACGCTTGCATGGTCGGCCTGTCCTTGGTTGTTCCCTCTGCGGTCTGCGAGGCCATCACTTGGTTCTTCTCGTACTCCGTCAGCATGGCTGCGGTGTCTTTCTGTCCCACCAAGTAGTTGTTGAATGCCTGTCGGTAGTTGTAGTAGGTGGCCCAGCCGATGGCACGGTACAGGTAGATGTCGGCTTTCGTGCCGTCAAACTTTATCTGCATGTCGTTGTGGGCAAACTTCCCGGCATTGTAATAGGTGGCTGCGGCCTCGTCTCCGTTCACATATATCTTGATGGAGCCTATGCCGCTGTATGGGGCTATGCTGGTCGGTTCTATCACAATGTCGAAACGTGTCTCCTTGTCAGTGGCATACAGGGCTACGGCTGTCTGCTGTGCGCCCAAGTCGTCGGGGTTGGCTGCGGTTGCTCCATCACAGGTGAACACGAGTTTCTCGCCTGTCAAGTAGAAGCCGAGCTGGTTGTCGCCCAGGCAGTCGATGATGCGTGCCGTGCGGTCTTCCACATTTTTCACCTTTACCGTGAAACTCAGTGCCATGCCGTTCTGTTCGATGCTGGTGTTGGCGAATGGCTTGAACGAGCACACGGCTTTCATGTCCTCGGCTATGCGGAGTGCCATGCGTCCCTTGTCGTTCTCCGTGCCGTAGGTGGGCGTGCCGTAGGTGTCCTTGACAAATCCGTTGCTCGACCAGTTGCAGTTCTCAACGGTGATTTCCACTCCTCCGTCCTTGATGGTCTTGTCGGTCTCTCCGTTGCTGCGTGAGTCCATCGTGATGTTGAACTCGCGCATGGTAGTCACTTCCTCCACATCTACAAGCGAGCCATCAACAATGAATGTGGCGGTTTCTGATGCGCTGTCTCCGCACGTCACTTTCACCGACACGCTCTTTGTGCCGTCATGCACGCTCTCCTGCACTTGCTTGGTGAACGTGTTGGTCTGTCCCCGGTAGGCCACGGTGGTGGTCTCCTGCGCTCCGTCATACCACACCACGGCTTGCGGCTCGTCCGTGTCGGCTGCATACACGGCATAGTCCACCTCGATGTTCTCATAGAGTTTTCTCTTGCCTTGCAGCTGCTCGGTGTACCAGCGCATGCCCACTATCGGGGTGTTGTTGCCGCTCTCCACCACCATGACGGCAGTGTGGAGGTAGTTGCCCACCACGCCCGAACCTACATCTTCTCCGTGTATGCGCAGGGGGTATGCGCCATGTGTCAGTGTCTCGCCCAAGCAGCTCTTCGGGTCTATGGTGATGGAGTGCGAGTAGGTGTCGAGAACTACGCTTGTGCCGAGTGTCTGCCACTCTCCGTTTATGTATATCTCGGTTACTACCTTGATGCCTTTGTCCGATGCGTTGTTGGCAAACTTGTACATCGGTATGCTCTTGGCGGCTCCTCCTGCGGCAAGGGCGGTGCTTGCCGTGTAGTTGAGGGTCTGCACACTGCTGATGGTAACATCTACACCGCTCACGTTGATGTTCCTGCTGCCTGTGTTTCCTGCATCATCATAGGCGATAAGTTGGAAACGCTTGGTGGTGGCGGTTACGAAGTAGCTGCTCACGTCCATTTCGAAGTCGTAGGTGTCTCCGCTTGCCGATGACGCTCTGTTGAACATGAATGTCTCCAAGGTCTGCCCGGTGTCGCGATCTTTGAGCAGCACCTTTTCTATCATGTTGCTCAGTTCTTGGCTGCCTTGTGTGGTAACGCTTCGTACAGCAGCTTTCATCACCACGCTGCCGCCAGCCTTGGCATACAGCGGACTCTGCTCGAATTGTATGCTCACAATCGTACCTGTGCTTTCTCCGCCTCCTCCGCCTACGGCAAACTGCACCTCGTCGCCCACGGCTTCCTGCCCGGCATTCTGCAGTTGCAGCTTCACCACGCCCTGCGTCTCGGTGTCAATGTGCAGTGTGGTGGGTATGTTGGCGTATGCACCTCCTGTGGAGAATGCCTCCTTGCCGTCCTTTTCGGGGGTGTCCGAGGTCGGCACGGCATTGTTGCCGCCTCCTCCGAACTCCACCCAAGGTTTCAAGTCTGCCGGGTTGATGTCGTCCACGGTGCGTGTGAACTGGTAGGCTTCCCACTTGGGCGAGCCGTTGCTGGTCACATCGGCTGTCTTATAGGTCAGCACGACACCGCTCTTCATATACGATAGTCCGCTTTCTTTCTCCTTGTCCTGCACAGCTTTGATGGCGGTCGAAAGGGTGTACTCGGTGTCCTCGCAGATGTCGTTCACGTTCACCGTGTTGCCTATGGCACTGCCGTTCGAGCCGAAGTCTGTCCAGTTGGCTTCGTTTTTCCAGTCGGTCTCGGTTTCCTTGCCGTAGTTCGTCCACTGCTTGTTTTGTATGCCTGTCTCCGAAAGAAACGACAGCACGATACCGGGTTTCATGTATCTTGCTTTGTTCTTCAAATCGAAGATTTTTTCAAGCACCACGGAGAACGACACTTCACGGTCGCCCAACGACAACAGCACATTGGCGTTGATTGTGTTGCGGTTCAGCAACTCCGCGCTGTTCTCGTCTATCAGTTGTCGGCTGATGGTTGCCGTGCTCTCTGCCTCGCTCATGCGCTCCTGCAAATCCGCTCCCTCGTCTCCGGGGAATGCCGTACCGCTGCTGTGGCCGAGTGCCAAGTCCGAGCCGATTACGGCCAGTGTCGTGCCGCTCCAACGGTAGCTCTTGTTGGTGCTTACGTCCATGAAGATTTTGCCGCTGTGGGGCTTGCGTCCCAATACAGTCCCATCGCCAAAGAGGTCTCCGTCCAGCCAGTTGTTATAATAGGTGATGGTCGGACGCAGGTCAAACTCTGACTCTGAGGGTTGGGTGTAGCGTAAGACGAATGTTTCAGTGGTCTTGTTGTACACCACGGCACAATTCTCGTCCGTTGATGATTTGCTGACTGACAGGAATTGTGCGGTAATGCCCGATACAATGCCGCCAAACTCCAGCGCATCGTCCACATATCCAGGCAGATACTGCGAGGGTACTTGTCCTTTCTCGTCCAAAGGTGCAAGTCCATCTGCAGTCCCCTTGGTGTTCTTGAATGCGGTGAGGTCTTTCTGCACACCGCTGATGCTGTTTGCCAACTCGCTCTTGTTGTCGCTGACGGTTTTCTTCAGATTGGCAATGTCGGTCTGTGCCGTTCCCATCTGCGAGTTGAGGGTGTTAAGGCTGTCCGTGTGCGAGGTCTGCGTGCTGCGCAGGCTCTTGATGTCCTCCTTGTTTTGGTTCACATCTACCTTGACAGCCTCAAGGTCGGCTGTCATTTCATCCACGGCTTCCATATACTCGGTGCTGTCCACGGTGGGGTTGCCTTTCAGCAATGGATTTCCGCTGCTGTCCACCTGCGCTACCCATGTGCCACCGTCTGCCACATAGAGTTGTCCCAAGTGGTCTGATGATGCGCTGCCCTCCACGGTCACCAATGCCCACCAACCCTCGTGTGGGTTGGGGTATGCCTCGCGCAGTTGCGCTGCGGTCTTGAACAGACCTTTGTTCGGTCCCTTGATGTTCTTGGCTTCAAGCCAACCCTCCACGGTCAGGTTGTGGCCTACGGTCATGGAGCCACGCACCGTACCCGAACCGCCCATGCTGACGTTGCGGCCTACGGCCACATCACCGTCTATCTGTTTTGTTGGTATTGAACTCATTCCATTATTGATTTTGCCAAGGCGTTCAACTGCTCTGCTTTGTCGGTCGCGCCAAAGGCGGTTAGTACTAATGCTGCCGTGGTATAGACTACGGCTGTGTAACAACGCTCGGAGATGTCGATGCCGTCCTCATCGTCTATCTTGGGATAGGGTATGTAGGTGGCTCGCTTGACGTAGGCGTCCTCGCTGTTGCAGCTGAAGAACTCCAACGCCTTGCCCTCGGCTCGGTTCACTACCGCGCACACTGGTTTCTGCACGCTGCCTCTCACGCCCTTGTATCTTGACGATTGCAGGTCATAGAGTGGGTCGTCCACCGAAATGGCATTGTAGCAAGTGCGTTCCCAGTCGCTCATGCGGAATGCTATCAACCGCATGAAGTCATCGGGGAGCAGCACCCAACCGCTGCCGTTATCCTCCCAATACACGGCTTCGCCAAACTCGTGTCCCTCTTCCAAGAGATACACAGGCGCGGAGGTCTCCACCCTGCGCACGGCCTCTTCTATCTTCGAGCGTATCACTTCGTTCAACGACAAGGTGTCAATATCCTCATCGCTGATGAGCTGCTCGCTGGTCTTGTTCTCGTCTATGGCGATGCGCACATCTTGCTCCACGACTTCGATTTTGTACACCATATCGTCATTCTTTACTTCTCGTTGACAAACGTGATTTTCACTCCGTAGGTCTCGCCAACGGCCTTGATATCCTCACGGTTGCGCATCGAGCCGGGCTTCACGCCAAAGTTCTTGAAGATGTAGTCCTTGGCCTCTTGGTTGTCGGTAAACTCCACCTCGGTCTTGCCCTCTGCCGCATTGTCCTCGGTTGCTGCCTCCTCGCTTGTGGTGTCCTCTACGGCCTCGGGGTCACTCTCTGTCTCTGGCTCTTCCTCGATAGTTTCCGCATCTGCCTCGTCCGTTGGTGTTACAACACCACCTGCATCAGCCTCCTCGGTAGTCTCGTCTGCCACGTCCTCTGCCACAGACGTAGTATGGCTTGAAAAGGCTTCAGTAGGCTTATTGTCAATCACAGCCTTTGCCGCAACCTTTGCCGTCCGTGTGCTCGGCTTGGCAGGGTTGCGCTCAATATGCAGCTCCTCGTCAAGCTCAATGGTGCTCACCACATGTATGCGGCCTTTCTTGAAATCGCTGCTGTTCTCTATCGCGTGCTGCACGATGAAGTCGCTTGTCGTGTACTGTGCAGGGTTCTGTCCCATGGCGGTAATGGAGCCGTCCGTGAACATTACTTTGAGTGTGGCTCTGCCTATCTTGATAATGGCTTGGTATTCCATCATGCCGTACACTCCGTAGGTTATTCTCTTCTTTTTCATTTTTGTTGTCTGATTATTATAAATAAAGGCGGACGGCATTGCTACCTATCCGCCTCTATTGGTTGATGATTGGTTTAATTAAACTTCGGATTACTCGGTGGCCATCACATCACCTGCATACTCCACCCATGCTGCGCTCTTGTACTGCCACATCTGGCCGCACACGGCTTCCGCGTTGATGGTAGGGCAGTCCTGCAACAGATAGTACACGCCACCCTCAACAGGGCTTTCGGGTGCTTCCGCGCTGTCCCAAAGGTGGATTTGCGTTGCGCTGGTGTTCTCGCTGTCACCCTCACCGTTGATCCAGATATGGCACGAGCCTTTGAGTGCGAGTGCGTCCCACACAAGCATCGACTCGCGTGTTGCCTCCTCGCCCTCCATGCGGTCTTTCGATGAGTGCTCGGCCGAGTACTGGTAGTGTACGAGGCGGTCGGGCGCAACGATGAACGCAGAGTTGCTCCACTTCAAGCGGTCAAGTGTCGGGTCGTGCTTGAACTCGATGTCTCCGAACACGGTGTGGAAGTTGGTCACTACCCAGCCTACAGGGTTGGTCTTGGTCGAAATCTGAATTTCCGGGTGCTTAGAGTAGTCGATGCACTGGATGTTCTCCAAGAAATTCTTGCCTGCAAGGGCTATCACGCTCTTGGGCACGTCCTCGCCTGTAAAGGTCATCTTCGCCAAGGCGATGATTTCCTCAATCGTCCACTTGCCTGTGTGCTGGATTTCCTTCTTCACTTGGTAGCGCACACCCTCGGTACAGTACACATACTGCACTCCTGCCTTTTCGGTCTGCACCTTGAACTTGCCCTTGCGTCCTGCGTAGAGCGTGCGGTTGCCGCGCACCTTGAAGTTGGTGATGGCGGCCTCTGCAATCACAGCCTTGCCGAATGGAATTTTCTTCTTCTGCGCCTCGTAGTAGTCAGATACAATCTGGTTCATGCCGCGCTTCTGAAGATACACCGTCTGTCCCTGTGGAACGATGAGGTCGGGGTCAACCTCTTTCTGCGTCTCGTAGAGGGCGTTGGAGAGGATGATGAATGTTGTGCCCTGCGGAATTTCGGGCGTAGTGCAATACTCGTCCGTGCTGTTGGTCTTCGGACCGTTCACAGCTCTGCAGATGGGGTTGCCCGATGCAGGGTCGTGGCCTGTCACGAACAGCATGAGGTCTTTGCCCGGTGTCTTGGTCGTTCCGTCCTCGGCATAGCCGTCCACGCCCTTGGCGAGCAGCGTGCCGTAAGGTCTGGGAATTTCCGCATCGTTGGAGAGCAACGGCAGGATGAACTGCTTGGCTGTTCCTGCGGTCACCTTGGTTGTCGATGTCACGCTGGAGCGCGGCTCGTCAATCATGTAGTGCTCCACCTCGGGCGAATTCACCTTTACTTTCTTCGCTTTCAGCATGAGCTGCATAAGCGGTGTGTCGTCACTCTTGAACTTGTAGAGTTCCTGGTCGAGGTCGCTCTGTACGAGGTTGCCCGGACCGACTCCGCCAGTCGCATCTGCCACTCCGCTGACGGTAGTGGGTGCTCCCGGCACTTGGCTTGCTACACCGGCTGTGCCCGGTGTTGGGGTGGGATTTTTACCACCTACTTGTACGGTTTCTCCGTCCATGTCTTGAAATTTTAGTTTGTGAATAATGTTATTTGCTATCGGTCTGTGCGAGGTTGCCGGGGGCTATACCGCCTGTCGCGCTCGCGAGATTGCTTACTGATGCCATTGCGCCCGGCAATTGGGTGCAAAGTCCTGCGCTACCCTTGGTGGAGCGCAGCGTCTTTCCCTCCGGGGGAAACTTCACGACTTCTCCTTTCATGGGCTACATCGCTTCATTAGCAAGGTCAAATATGCTCTGTTGCTTCTTCTGCTGTGTGGGTGAGCCTCCGTTCTTTCCGTTGAGCGGTGCTGTGCCGTCTCCCTTGTCGCGCTTGCGCAGTCCCTCCACAATCTTGTCGTTTCGTCCTGCCACACGTCCCTCCTCGCCAGCGTTGGCTACATCGGCATCATGGTTGATGGCATTCACAAACAGCTCCAAGGTCTCGCGTGAGAACTTGCCCATCACTCCGTCCTTGACAACGGTGAGCATAGCATTGGCCACCTCGTCTATCTGCTCGTCTGTCATGCCGCGCTCCTCTTGGAACTGGCGCAGGGTCTCAAGCGTTGCGTCCATGTTCTTCTCATACTCTTCATCGAGCTGTTTCGACTTGGCCACACGCTCCACATACTCCTTGTTAGCCTCGGCTATCTTGTCCTGCATCTCGGGGTCGTCAAGCACGTCCTTGATGTCCACTCCGAAATTCTTCACAAGGCCGAGCACAGGGTCTTGGCCGTTGTGCAGCGCACTCCTCGGGTCTGCGGCAAACATGTCGGACATGGCCTTTTCCCTGTCCTTGTAGCCGCTAAGATCCTGCTCGTATTGGTCGTAATCGTCGTAAATCTGACCGTAAATCTCCTCATCATCCTCGAACTTCTTGTCGGGATATTTCTTTCGCAGCCGTTCCAACTGTTGGTCGCGTCTGCTCTTAACTCCGTTGTTATCAGCCATTATCTTCAAAATCTTTAGAATGTGTCATATTCATTTGCAAAAATACCTATATAAGATGTGGACTGACTTTTAACTTTTGTGACCTCGTTTCTGTAACTTTGAGGAAACAATCGGACACTTTTATGAAATACTTTGGCAGCATTCTTGAATTTACACGCGAACGTAATAACGACCTCATGAGGGCATATCGGGAGAAACTCGCAGAGGCATCCATCATCGTGATGCCGGTCATCTTCGAACTTGTCGCTCAGTCTCCGGCTTCTCGCTTTTGGGTGAGCGAGGAGAGGGCTGCTATTGTCATTTCAGCAATGGCAGCTGGAAAACCGATGCCAAGGATGAGGAGCAACAAGCGTGAAATGTTTGAGGAGATTTACCGAAGGTTCGTTATACTACGTGAGAAACAGCCCGACAAATCGGTGTACGAACTTGTGACGAAAATAGTAAATCAACCTGCACCGAAATTCTATCTCACGCCTCGTACAGTGGGCGAATTTATTTACCGAATAAAGAATGGATGGTATGACAACCAATACGATAGATACAGAGATTGCCGCACTGCTTGCGGAGAATGACAGGCGCAATGAAATCATGTTCGCCAAGTTTGACCCTGTTACTGGTGAGGGGTCTATTGGTAAACGTGTCCGTGTCAGCATTGCCGACTTTGCCATTCCTGTTCAGTGGTTGCCTGTGGAGATGATGGATATTCCGCTTGTCAAGAAGTTGGTCAAGGCTGGCTCTATCGACAAGTTTCTCTCGTCCGTGATGCACGTTGAGCCGAATGACGATGACTTCATCAAGGTGTCGCGCACGCTCATACGCTTGCGCTACAAGCACGACTTTCCTTTTTGGACGGCTACGCTCGTCTATATCCACAACAAGGATGCAGGAAAGGACGTGCTTTTTCGTCTGTGGTATCCGCAGCGCATCCTCGTGTCGCGCTTTGAGGCGAAACGAAAGGCAGGATTACCTATCCGTCTTATTCTCTTGAAAGCGCGTCAGTGGGGCGGCTCCACGACTGTGCAGCTCTACATGGCATGGTTGCAGTTCTTCCACAAGAAAGGTCTCAACTCACTCATCATCGCCCACCAAGGCACGGCATCGGACGAAATCAAGGATATGTTCGACCTCATGATTAAGAAACACCCGGTGGAATTTCTTCACAAGTTGGGTGAGGTCTATTCGGAGAACGAGCCTAAGTTGGTCGGTGTCGGCAAGTCGGGTTCTACGTACCGTGTGCCACAACGAGACTGCAAGATTAAGGTGGGTACTGCCGAGCGTCCTAACGGTTGCCGTGGCGGTGCTTACTCGTTGGTGCATCTTTCCGAGGTAGGTCTGTGGAAAAAGACGGAGGGCAAGTCGCCCGAAGATATTGTGCGTTCCGCTTGCTCTGGTATTCTTGCACGACCTTACACAATGATTGTCATGGAAAGTACTGCCGATGGTGTTGGCACTTACTTTGATGCAGAATATACGGCCGCTGCTGACCCTACTGTCAAGTCACAGTTTGAGGCACTTTTTATTTCTTGGTTTCAGATTGAGCATTACTCGCGTCCTTTCGACTCTGCCGAAGAACTACGCGCCTTTGCCAAATGGCTTTGGGAGAACCGCAACAATGCCTACACTCCGTCCAATCGTGAGGAGAGTGGACGCTATCTGTGGTCGTTGTGGGAAAAGGGGGCTACACTGGAGGCTATCCATTGGTATATATACGAGCGTGCTGGTAAGAATGACTTTGCGGTGATGGCTGCGGAGTTTCCGTCTGACGATGTGGAGGCGTTTGTTCATGCAGGTACAATGGTGTTCGACAAGTATCTTGTCAAGCAGTTTGAGCCATATTGCCGCAAGCCTAAGTTTGTTGGCGAGGTCTATGCCGATGCCGACGAGGGCGAGGAGGCTCTTTCCAATCTCCGTTTCCGTGAGGACAGGCAGGGCTTACTTTCCATTTGGGCTATGCCCGAGAAGTTTGACGATTACGAAGTTACCGACCGCTACCTTACCGTGGTCGATGTGGGCGGACGCTCCAACAAGGCGGACTGGTCTGTCATCGTGGTGTTCGACCGTCTGAGCATGATTGACGGCAGTGAGCCTCCGTCTGTCGTGGCGCAGTGGTACGGCCATTGCGACATCGACCGCCTCGCATGGCGTGCCGCGCAGATTGCTGCTTTCTACAACGACTCGCTGTTGGTCATCGAGTCCAACACCTTGGAGACGCACGACAAGGAGCGACAGGTGGAGGGTGGCGACCAGTCGCAGTATATCCTCAATCAGATTTCAGACATCTATCCCAATCTCTACGCTCGCAAGCAGTCCGAGGACGAGATACGCGAGGGTGCGCCTCGCAAGTACGGCTTCCATACGAATGTGGCCACCAAGCCAATGATTATCTCCACCTTGGTCAAGGTCATTCGTGAGCGTCTGTATATCGAGCGCGACAAACGGTGTCTTGACGAGTACGACACCTATGAGCGCAAGCCGAATGGCGCGTATGGTGCTATTGTCGGCAAGCATGACGACTTGCTCATGACACGTGCTATCGGTCTGCACATCTGCTACCGTGAAATGGAGATGCCCGAATTTGTGCCTATCACAAACCGCACACTCCGAAAAGACAGAAGCCCCGTCTCCGAGGCTTCCATATAAAATCAGTAAAGCCCCACAACGTCCCTTTGGCTTAGTCGCCTAAGGAGGCTTAGTGAGGCTTATTTTTTATGTCGGTTGCATCATCTGCTGTGCCTGGTTCACGGCTTGCATGTTCGCTCCCTGCTGAACCTGCTGTGCAAGTTCTGGCGACATTCCGTCCGGCACTTGCCCTTGCTCCAACTGCTCCCTCTGCGACTTGATGCTCTGCAGCAACTCGTCTGCAAATGGGAAATCTCCGTGTTCAAGCAACTGCTCCACACTGATTGCCTTGGCTTGCCACAACTGCATGAGCATGTCGTTGGTCAAGGCGCGGTAGGCTGGCGTGGCGGTGCTTTCCACAATGCTTAGGTCAAACTCCACATCGCGTATCTTCCGTGGATCGTACTCCACGATGGTGGAGTTCTTTCCTGCAATGTTGAATACGCGCGGTGTGTCGTAGAACTGCTGTATGTTCTTCACGTCCTTGTACGCTCCGTCTCTGATGAATGCCGAGAACGTGTCGAGCAGGTCAAGCAGCGAGGTGGTGGCGTTCTGTGCCTGTTGGTTATACAGACTGGCTGACATGCCCGAATAGCCGGGCTTGCCCTGCAACGCTCCGTTCACGCCCGATATGTCCTCGAAGAACTTCAGCTGCATGTTCAGCAACTCCGAGATGCCTATCTGCGTGCAGTTGTTGGCTATCTGCTGCGGCAGTGCCTGTCCTGCCTTGGGCTGCTTTATCATGATGATGCCGTTGAACCTTGCCCACTCGTCCGCAACATCTTCCATCGACATGCCCTTGGGCAGACATTCTTCCGGGAACAGCAGCACACCCTTGGCTGACGCTCGCATTATCCAGTCGTACATCGTTATCAAGCGGTTGGAGTACCGCTGCTGGTCTATCACGTTGCTCACAAACGAGTGTATCTCTCCGTCTATGAATGGGTATGCCTTGAACACGTAGGGGTGGCTCTTGTGCTCGTAGGGTGTCTCGCCCTCTTCAAGTATGTCTCCGAATGGGGTGAGCATGTAGTAGTACCAGTATGAGTCCATGAACCACTCATAGCGGATAAGCGGCACATCGTCCTCGCTCATGCCCAACTCTCGCGCCTGTTGCAGTCGCTTCTCATTCTCGTCAAGCACAAGTTCCTTGAAGTCCTCCATGTCCACCTTGAACACGTCTCCGTTGTTCACGTCATGGCAGCGCACTCTCTCCTTGCTTTCCTTGCGCCACACCTCAATTACCCTGCATCGGCTCTGGTCGTAGGGCACGAGGAAGTCGTAGTAGCCTTGCAGGGGATAGCCGAAGTTGTCATACATGGCACTGAGATACGATTTGTCCTTGGCATACTTGTATATCTCGGCCAGTCGGTCGTAGTCGGCCTTGCTGTGGGCAAAGCGTCCGCACAAGTCCTCAAACGAGATGTCGTGTATCTCGCCCAAGCAACTGCAATCCCAACCTCTAAAGTCCCTCATGTTGTTGTCGATGAAGAAATTGTTGGGTTGCACATAGTCCGTCCAGCAATCCAACTTGTTTTCTCGCCAGCCGTACCACTTCCTTTGCACCACAAATCCAGATATGAGGAATTCTTCCATACACCGGGCGTTTATCTCGGTCATGCGGTTCAGCTGCATGTTGCATTGCAGCACGGTACTCATGGTTTCGCCATACCGCTGTTCGTCTCGGTCTCTTGCCGTGCAGGTCGGCTCTTTGGCTTGGCTGCGGTACACGCCAAGCACGGCTTGCACCATGCGTCTGATGAGGTTGTTCTTCAGCGGCACGTTGCCTTGTTTCTTGATGAGTTCCTCTTCCTTCATCATCTTGCCGTTCACGCATACATAGTCATCCCACTGTCTACCGTAGGTGTAGTTTTTGTTCCTCTCACGGTCTCTGCGGAATGTCTCCATCGCAAGCCAATACTGCTGTGCTTGCCACAACACCTCAAAGGCACGGTTATTGCCCATCGTGCGCCTTGCATGGCTCACGCTGTCCAACTCCTTTTGCGGCATCACACGGCTCATTCTATGTAGTTTCTTTGTTGCCATATTCATTGTGTAATTTGGGACGATGCAAATTTATATTATTGCATCGTCCCTCATTGTTTAACTATTGTTGGTTCATTCTGCCGATGTCTTCAAGCATCTTCGCACGTGTACTGAACATCGTGCTGACAATCGAGTCTCGTTCCTCTGCGCTCTTGCAGCGTAGATACTTCGACGTGAGTTCATTCATGTCATGCTTGTATCGCTTCAAGCGCATGTGCTGGCGCATGTCGTTCGACTGGCGTAGCTGCTTCATTCCCTCGCGGTAGGCTGCACGGTCCGTCTTCTTTATCTTCGACAATGCGGTCTTTTGCTTGGCAACAGCATCGTAATCACTGAGCAACAGTTTGGTTTCCTCGGTCTCCATTCTGCTGTTCAACTTCTCCTTGGCAATAGTGAACACCTTATTCTGCTTCTTTGCTGAAATGGAATCACTTTTTTCCGCAGAGCGCATCCAGCCGGTAAGCGGAGCTTCACGCATCATCTTGTATCGGGCATATCGCTCGGCAACCTCCGCAGGGGTCATACCTTTCGCTTCGGCTGCTGTCATATCCAACTCTTCCAAATACACCTTGTCAAGTTGGCTCTGAGGACAGTTAAGAAGACGAGCTGCAAGCAACGCACATTCGCGCGAAGTCTTTGCGTCATCACCGCAGAAATCCATAATGGCAACCGCCCAGTCCGTGAAAGTTTGAGGATTAACACCTGTAGTCATGCCTCCAAGGATATTCAGCACATCGTTGGTTGCCTGTACCCAGTCATAGTCAAGTTCATTCAGCATTTGCTTCATATCGCTTATCATTGGGTTCTCCCTACCTTGCTGACTCCAACTTTGTTCTGTATAGCCAAGCACCTTGTTTATGCCACCCTCAAACACATCACCATAGGTCAGACCTTCCATTGGAGCAAAGACGGATTGTTTTGTAGCGTCTATCAACTGCTTCGCCCTTTCTTCATTGTCTCCCGTCAATGCCAACAAGACAGACGTGCCGCCAATACGCCATAACCACGGCAATATCCAACCGAACATTACAAGGTTCACGCCATTTTTGACCTTTGCAGAACGTATCTCGCGCTTGGCTTCTGCCCTTGCTTTTGCCCATTCCGCATCGCTCCAATAATCTTCTGCATTCGGGTGAATGGTGCGGAGAATCTGCTTTGTAACATAATCTTCGCTAACCTCACCGCTAAATATTCGTTTGAGGTTTCGTGCCGAATTATGTGTCTCGCGAGTGTAAGCGGTTGAAGAGTTGCGGAACAACATGGCACTTGTCGCATAGAATGTATGGTCTATCTGGATGGGAGCCATATATGCGCCCTCACTCGACTGCTGTGACTTGTTGAAACACATCTCCGCATCCTGCACGGCTCTGCGCTCCGCACGTTCCTCTTCCATGCCCCAACGCAGATATTTCCTTTTCTGCGCCTTATACACACAATGGCTGCCAACTGCAATAGTCCATGCGTCAACTCCGATATTCGGCAACATACCATAGGAGGCTGCTTTCATTATCTTGCTGTCATATTCGGTTTCTCGCAGACGGTAATCACCGGTAGTACGGCTCAGAATACGTTTACGGAAGTTTGGCATATTGTTCCATGACCACTTCAACGCAGGTATGCCGCAAGTTGCCAACGCTTCTGCCATGTCAATAGCATTTACCTCTCCGAAGAATGCTGGGAGTGAAAGAGTCTGCTTTAGTGCCGTAAATGGACGGAATGCAATCTTGCCCATCGTTACACCCTTTGCGCCTTGAACCATCAGTCGGTCAAACTTGGCACGTTGTGGTTCATAGCAATCCGTGGCTATTGCAGCGCACTGCTCAAAACGTTTCCAAAGTTCCTTGCCCGAGCCATAGACACTACTCATATTCATAACCTGCTGTTTAAAGCGGTTGTACGAAAGCAGTGTGCCGATGTCACGGTTGAGTTCCGCAAAGCTCTGCCAGTGACTCATTTCACCAACATGCTTTGCAAGTACGTCTAAGAAACTCATATCTTTCAAGTTCCAAAGTGCAACGCTGGCAACACGTTTCTTTATAGCTCCAGTCTGCACACTGATGCGGTCATTGTCGGAGTTACTTTGTCCATTCTCTACATCACGCTTGAGAGCGTCCTTGTCTCTCACGAATGGGAAATATTTTTCAATGGAGTCCATGTGCGTGCCGAACATTCTTGTATAAACAACGTCACTCTCCATACCGATTGATGGCAAGAAGTCCTCCTGCACCCAATCAGCAAACTCTTTTAGCTTCGGATCAAGCGCATCGGTTATCTTTTCCATCGTCTCGTCCGTGATACCCATTCTTCGGTTTGTAGCCTTACCCATCGGCATTTTCTCAACAGCGTAGAGATAGAGCAGTCCGTCTTGCGCTATCTCGTACTCGCGCATATCCGCACCGTCATAGTATTTCACAGTTGCCGACTTCTGCGTCTGGACATAACCATACAGGTCGAGGTACTTGTACTTCTTGCCGAAGATTTCAGCAGCCTTGTCGTCCATCTGCTTTTGATAACGTTCTTTCAAGAGCTGCTCGTTGTCTGTGGAGTCAATCCAATGACGCATGAAGTAATCTTGCATATAGCCCTCGCCATTTGGGTTCTTGCTGCCGAACATCTTCAACATTTGGTCAAAAGTTGAAAGCGGTTCAAATGCAAATCTTGCTACCCAACTATTAGCAAGCCATTGAACCTTCGTGTCTGGTCTGTGTCCTTTAAGTTCACGTCCCTGCATATCGGAGTTGGCAAGATGGTGTATTTTGTTCACACGCTCTTTCTCCGCCTCTTTCCATTGCTTTGCACGTTCTACACTCTCGCCAAGTACACCGCCAAGGCTGTCAGCCAAATTGTTGTATGCCTCAATTCTGTCAATCTTCAACTGCTTGATTGTTTCATCAATAGCATCCTTGAACTGCTTGAAGGCTTCTTCTGTCATCTGCCCAGCATTCATTTCCTCTTCGGCTTTTTTGACTTCGTCCTTGAACTGAGCCACGGCTTTCTTGCTTTCGCTCACTCCGTCTACATACTGCTTGGCGAGTAGTAATCCTGTATGTTCAAGGGCGGCATTGGCGGCTATCTGTTCATTGGTGTTCGACATTCTGTCGGTTGCTTCAAGTATCTTTTTGTCCAATTCTTCAACAGAGAGGGGCTTGGCCGACCGGAACGCTTTCATTATGGCCTGTCCGTCAGCATCAAGCTGTCCTTGCACATCTATGCCTTTTGCATCAACTTTACTTGCTCTAATCCTCTCCAATCTGCCCAATCGAGTTTCACCTGCACGCAGCTGGTTGCCTACCATAACATCCATAACCTTGTCAACATACTTGCTGATGTCTTTTTTTCCATGAACATTTTTTACCGCAGAATGGATTCTGTTGTATTCGTATTTGCTCATGTCATCAAGCAATCCATTGTCAAGAAGGATTTGGGCAAGATCTGTCACGCTTTTCACCGTCCAAAGGTCATACGCTCTCTGACGTGCCATTGCCTGACGCAACTTGTTAAGATTGCCTCCTATGGCTCTCATTGCCTCCTGCTTGGCTTGCCAGTTGTCAGCGTTGGCTTGGCTCGCCTCAACCTTCATCTTAGTGATGGTTTCTTCAAGTCCCATATCACCGTCGCGGAACATAATGCCCTCATCTGCAACATTATTGTCTGAAAATTCGTTAATCTCAGACTTTGTTGCTAACTTTGCATCCGAAGATGTACCGGGAGCGACAGCCGTGCTCCCATAAGTGCCATCAACGGGAGCCTTGGTGGTGGCAGGTGCATCTTTATTATAAGCCGTCAGGACCCAGTTCTTGTCGGCTATTTTTATGCCCTTTTCTCTTACGTTACGACGTATCGTAACAAGGTAACCATCCTTCACCAATACAAGTTTGTCGGCATTAGAATGTCGTTCGTCAACCTCTCCTTTGTTTATGATGTCTTCTATGCGAGATACCAAATCCTTAACAGTAGGAAAGTCCTTGTCGTTGATATGCTTGTTCAGAATATGGCAGAGTCCGCCACCTTCATTACCCCAAACCATATCAATATCTCCTACATCATTTCTATGGAAAACACCAAGCAAATCTCCGCTTTCGTGATTGACCAAGAATTTCACGGCTTGAAGAACTTTGCCCTTGAACTGGTTGTACACGCTTCCGAATGTACTGTGTCCTATTGGCTTTGGCTCACTGGATTTATTCTTACCATCACTGAACTTAGTATCACCGAAACCTGTCTTCCTGCGCATAACCTCAGTATCTGCGGCATCGAACACAGTAGGCCGTCCACCATTCTTCTTGCGCTTGTAGGCCTCATGCAGAACAAACGCCCAGTCCTTATCACCCCACTTTCTCTTGCCGGGGATTTTTAATCCGTCCAACAATTTTTGTAGAGCCTTTTGGAGCATGGCTTTCAGTTTGCCCCAGAACGTAAGTTCTTCGGCACTCATCTTCTCGAAGCCTTTCTCACCGATACGTCCGGCAAGGTCAGCTCCATATTCCTCTGTTGCATCACGCTTGAACTGCTCACGCTTCTTTCCGGCTTCGGCATGTGCTGCTGCCATGTCTGCATAGTATGAAGCGTTGGCATCCTCGCCATTGGCTACTTGCTCCTTGCGTTTCTTCTCACGTATGCGGTCCACCTCTGCATCGTACATCTTCTGCGCCATGCGGTCAATGCTGTTCCGTATCTCGTCTTTCGACACGCGGTAGAGTTCATCGAGCGCATTGTTCAGTTTCTCCTCTTCGGGGAACAGCACACGCAGTCCGTCATGCCCCACAACCTCATGGATAAACGTGTTCTCCACATCTGCCATGTTTGCGTTGTTCGGCACAACAATGGTTACTTCACCCGTCATGGGGTTAAAGCTGCCTTTCATCCTGCGCTGTCTTGCGCTCGGCAATGCGGCCACTTCCTCGTCCGTGCGGATAATGCGCACAGGTGTATGGAGCCGTTCTGCCAACTCGTTCACACGCTCTGCCATCGCATTGTTCATGGCCTCCTTGGGTTCGCCCACCCACTTGCCGGACATCTTGGCGTTGATGCGTGCAATGTCCTCGTTGGTCATGAATGGGGTGTGTCCCTCGCATCCGGGGATAACATCGCGGTTCTCCATATTCTGCTCGTCAAGTGCAAGGCTCTCTTCGGGAGTGAGTTCCTTGCCGTCCAACTCAAAGCGGTAGCCCATCTTCTCCAACTCCCTGCGCACCTGCGGTACAAAACGGTTATAGTCGCGGTGGCTCTTCAATGCCTCACGCTTGCCGGGGTGTTTCTTCCAATACTCGTCAATGAGTTTGGCTTCTTCCTCGCGCGTGAGCACCTTGTCTATCTTGCTCCAGCGTGAGAGATAGAGTGTGCGGCCGTTGTTCCACTGATGCGCTCCAGTAGGCAGCAGGGCATAGTCAGCATGGAACGGCTCGTCTATCTCCGATTTCGGAATAAGACTGCGCACCACAACAAGGTTCGGACGCTTGTACGCCTCGCCAAACTGGGTGTTCAGCGGTGTCTCGATGGCATGGTCGTATGGGTCGTATGCCGCCCACAGACCTTTGTCCTCGGGGTTCTTCTTCAAGAAGTATTGCAGCTGTGCGTCCTTGGTCCTGGGTTTCACAAACTTCAATCCGTCATTTATCTGCAACTCCGTGGTTTTCTTGCCGTCCACCATAATGTAGCCGTTCTTGTTGAGTTCATCCAACTGCCGCTGCTGCTCCGGCGTGAGTTCAATCTGCGGTGGGTTGGAGTAGTTCCACTTCTGACCCTGCAACGTTCTGCGCTCGCCTGTCTCCGCATCGGTAAACGCCATAGGCGAACCGAGTGCATCGTCCTCAAAGGCTTGCACGTTGCGATATACTGGCACAAGCTCGCTGTCGGGCAACGACTCCAACTCTATTGCCTTGGGGTCATCGTCCTCAAGCAAACGGAACTTAGTCTTGTCCTCCTCTGTCTGGCCGAGTTTGTTGTACTCCGCATCGAGTTCTTTCTGTTTAGCAATGGCTTCGTCAAGTTCTTTCTGCTTGGCAAATGGAGCATCTCCCTTGGGCATGGTTTCCAACATCTTTTTGTTGGTGTCATACTCGCGGTGGTACACCTCATTGTTGTGGATAATCTGCTCCAACAGATTGCGGAACACTAGTCCTGCCTGTGTCGGGTCTTGCGGCATTCGCTTTGAATAACGGATGCTCCACGCATTGTTTCCGCCAATCTGTACCTCGTAGTGTGAGGAAAGCAAGTCGTCGCCAGTGACAAACACGACATCGGCACGCTGCCCGAAACCTGCAAGCACCACTTTCTTATTGTTCTTCAATTGTTCGAGGATATACTGTCCTGCCTCCTTGGGCTTGTCGAAGTCCTGTCCGTAATACAGTCCGTCCACACATACCTTGACCTTTGAGGGATATGTGCCTTTATCGTCTGGTTTGAAGCCCTCTCTTTGCAGGTCGCGCACATCGCTGTCACTTAACGAGATGAGGCGTTCCAAGTTCTCTACTTTCTTCGACACATTCTCGTAGTTCTGTTTCTTGCGCTGCTGGTCACGCAGGAAACCATTGTAAAGCGACTTCAATTTCTTCACCAGCTTGTCTTGCTTGGACTTCTCAAAGATGATTGGGTTGCCCGAAAGCAAGGCCACCATCTGTGCCGGGTCGATATTTCCGCTCTCGTCAGCATCGCCCTCGTCAAAGCTGCGTTCGCCAGATATGGTTCCCATCTTGAACTGGGTGAACATCTTGCCCTTGGCATCGAGCAACTGGTACTTGTATAGGTCAAGACTGCCCTCAGTGGCATAATAATGTACGCGAACCTTATTGTCGAGGAAATCATGTGCCACCACATTGCCCTGTCTGCTGCCTCGGCCAATGCACTGCTCCAAGTCGGCAGGTTGCCAAGGCACAGTGAGCATGTGCAGGTCTGTAATGCGTGTCTGTACGTTCACGCCAGTACCCATATTCTGCGTACCGCCAATGAGGATACGCACCTTGCCGTCACGCACCTTTTGGAACAAAGCCTCCTTATCGGTATCTTTCTTTACCTGCTGTATGTAGGCTATCTCCTCACGCGGTATGCCGTAGTCCTTGGTCAGTCGGTCTATGATGTCGTGGTAGGCATCGTATTCATTTTTATCCTTGCTTGGCACACCGAGTTCACAGAATACAAGCTGCACGCCTTTCTGCTCCTTCATCTCGTCATACGACTTCTTGATGTTGTCGCAGCAATAGGAAATCTTGCCAACGCTGTCATCCATGTCTGGGAACACAAGGCGCGGACTGACTGCCGCTTTTGCGGATATGCTGGATGCTACAAGTCCCCAAGGGAATTTCTTCGGGTCTTTCGGATGGATGCCGAAATAGCTGCCGTCCTTGGTCTGAAGCATATTCACGACCTCGCGGTTTATCTCTGCCACGGCATCCGACTGCGGAACAATCACCGTCTTGCCGTACACCTTTGGCTTAGGCAGTTGCAGGTTGTAGTCGTTGCGCACATCAGCAATCTCCGCATAGAGCTGCGACAATTCGGGCACGTTGTCGAAATAGCGGAAACGATCTTTCATCTTGAACTCATTGGAAACGCCAGCCTCCAATTCTGACGTGTGTACGGCAAATGTGCTTGCCCATGCGTCAAAAGTCGGCATACCCAACTGCTCCAGTTTGTGCGGACGCAGATAGTTGAGCAGGTTGTATATCTCCACAAGCGAGTTTGTGATGGTCGTTCCCGAAAGGAACACCGTACCCTTGTCGCCTTGGTGCATCTTCTGCAAATGGCGGATGCCTGTCAGCAGGGCCACTGCCTTGTCTGAACCTGACGCTTCTCCAAGTCCTGCCACGTTTTGGTAGCTGGTGACATAAGGCAAAGACTTGAACTTGTGGCATTCGTCCACAAACAGATAGTCTATGCCCATGTTCTCAAAGCAAAACTCGCGGTCGGTGCTGCGGTCAAGCCTTTTCTCCAACTTGGCGTGCAGGTTCTGTCTGCGCTTTTCAAGCGACTTTATCTGCCGCTTGGTGAGCTGGCTCTTGTCGCCAGTGCCATAAAGGTATTCTATCATGGCGTCAAGCTGTGCAAGCTGCTCGTTCACGACATCACTTTCTGCCTCCTCGGAGTGCGGTATCTTGCCGTACTGCTCATGGCTTACGATGATGCAGTCGTAGTCGTTGAGCGAGATTTTGGCGAAGAACTTCTTGCGGTTCTCGGTGCTGAAGTCCTTTTCTGACGGAGCGAGGACACGCGCGGTGGGATAAGCTTCCTTGAACTCTCGCGCTATCTGCGGCACGGTTGATTTCAACGCCACAATCATAGGCTTCTTGGCTATGCCCATTCTGCGCATTTCCATGATGGCCGACTGCATGACGAGTGTCTTTCCTGCGCCCACGATATGGTCTACGATACCGCCTCGGTTGTTGATGAGCATCCACACGGCATCTTTCTGGTGGGGACGGAGTTCCTTGCCCATCAGTCCGGGTACGTTGAGGTGTGAGCCGTCCCACTTGCGGAGCACGATGCGGTTGAAACGGTCGTTGTAAGCTCGCTCCATCGTCTGCACTCTGGCATCGTCACTGGGTAGCCACTGCTCGAAACGCTCTCTGAGGTCGGCCACCTTGCTGTTGGCAAGTTCAGTAGCCTCTTGGTCTATCCATGTGTTGCCGTCCTTGTCCTTGCGCACAATGCGGTAGTCCTTGTCTTCAAGGGCGGCTTGGAATATCTCCTTAATGCTCTTGTCGGCTGTCTTCCAGTCATCCGCCTGTCCTCCGAGTTCCTTTGCCTCGATGTTGATTTCAAAGGAGTCTGTCTCTGGAACGTACACCACACCGCTCTTGATGATTTCCCTGCGCTCGCCATCTACCCACTCGTAGTTGCGTGAGGATGATGCGTGCAAGCCGAGGGTGTCTTTCACAAAGTCGTTGAGCACTTCCTGCGGTATCCATCGCGCACCAAGGTGTATCGTGATGTCGTCAAATGGAATGGTGGCAGGCTGCACCTGCTCCAACTCCTTGACATTGCGCTCAAATGTCGGGTCGGTGGCTGCTGCGGTCTTGGCCTCCTCCAACTTGGCAACAACATCGCCACTGAGGTATTCATCGCGCGTTACATAGCGGTCGGTGGCGTTTGGCTCCTTGAATACGAGGTCTCCACACTGCTCAAACCAGTTTGCACCCAAAGCCTTTTCAATGTACTCACCACGGATTTCACCATACTCTGCTAACGAGGTGGTTATGGCTTCCTGCGGTGTCTTGGCATCTTCAAGTTTAAGGGCTGGCTTTATGGTGTTCTTGGTGAAGATGTCGGACAGCCCTTGGAACTTGCCGCCTTTCCACACTTCAAGTGCTTGCAGGGTGTAGCCGTCAATGTCATTGAGAACAACTGCGTTGTCGGTGTCTTGCAGCTTGCCATACTTGCTGACAAACTCATCGTATGCTCGTTTGAGTTTGGCACGCAACATGTCGAGTTTCGTGTCCGACAGTCCGTCTATCTGCCCGGCAATAAGTTCTTTCATGGCAGTGCGTACCTCGCCCATGGCAATGATACGGTTTTTCTGCTTGCTGAGTTGCGGCTGCTCCTCAAACACTCTCGTCACTTCGCCATACTCATTCTTGGTGGCGGTCAGCACGCCCACCTTGCCGTCTTGAATGACAAGGTTGCCTGTACTTACCCAGTTGCCATCGCCCTTATACTCCTCGCGCACGGCTTTCTTTACCTTTCGTGAGGTGCGAGTGGTGTCAAAGAGCATTCCCTTACGGTCGCCCACAATGCGTTTCACTGCTTTCTCCACCTCCTTGGCTATCTGGTCAGTGGTCAGTTCGCTGTGCAGACCAAAACTCTTGTCGTTGTACTGGTTACCTGCCACCACATCGCCAATCATGTTCTTGCGGTTGCTTGCGTAGTAGGCGTTGTGCGACACTTTTTGCTTCTCGCCATTGCGCTTGTTGGGTGCGGTGGTTTCGGCAGAAGACAGGAATGCTTGCTCGCGTGTCGCATAGTCTGGGTTCTCGCGTGTCTTTTGTGCGTCCTCCTCGTCTTTCCATTTGCGGATATAGATGATGTCGGCCATCGCGCCTGTGCCTTGGAATGTGTTGTCGGGCAGTCTGACCGCTCCAAGGAACTCACCCTGCTCGGCTATGTACCTGCGGATATACTGGTTGCTCTGAGTGTCCATCACGGCAGGACTTGTCATCATGGCGACAAGTCCGCCTGGGCGTGTCAGTTCAAGCATCTTGACGGCATAGTAGTTGTGTATTCTCTTCTGTGCCGACCGCTTTACAGGGCTGTTGTCGTTCTTCCATGTCGGGTCTGTCACCTCTATATCTCCGAATGGCACGTTGCTTGTCACCACGTCTTGCGAGTTCGAAGTGAGTTCCGACTTCTCAAATCCGCAGATGCGCACGTCTGCATCTGGATAAAGGGCGCGTGAAATCTGTCCCGAAAGCCAGTCAAGTTCAACACCTGTTATCATTGTGCGCTCTTGAATGTCCTTGGGAAGTGTTCCCTCAAAGATACCGTTGCCCATTGAGGGGTCGAGGAATGTGCCGCCCTTGAAACCTGCAAGCGAGAGGAACGAGTTCATCGCACTTGCTATCTTGGTCGGGGTGTAGTATGACGAGAGAGCGGCTCGCTTGATGCCCATAAACACGCCTTTCTTTCCATCGGGGTCAAGGGTATCTATCGCGTCTGCAAGCCTACGGTAGGGTGAATTGCCGTAGGTGTCCCTGCGCATCTGGTCAACGGAATAGAACTTGCTCAACTGGTCTATCTGTCCCCAGCCACGGAAACGTGAGAGTATCTGCTTTTCCTCATCAGTGGCCTTGCGTCCCTCCTTGAAGAGTTTTGCCAATACTTCAATGGCTGACACGTTGCCCTCCAAACGCTGTGCAGGGGTGTAGTTGTCGGCTTCGTTGCCGTCCGCGCCATAGCGGAAGTTATTTGTAAACTTGCGTACATGGGTGCGCTGTTTCTTTACGGCAGCAGGTCTACTTCCCTCGCCAGTGGTGTCGGCAGGTTCTCCCGAAGAAAGTACTTTTCCTCCTCCGTCAGTTTCTCCTGTCTGAACAGTGCGCGGTCTATCAGTTCGTCCACGCTCATCGGTGGGTTTTCCGGGTACTGCTCCAACAGTTGCGCCCTCATCACGTCCCCGATTTCCGACTGGTGGTTGTATTCCCCCGACCTCATCAGTTCCATGTGCTGCTCCGTCAGCCGTTTCTCGTCCGCTTTCACTGCTTGCATCAGTTGTCCGTTTTCCGTCAGTTCCTGCAACTGCTGTGGTGCGTTCTCCTCCATCAGTTCCAGTTTCATCAACGCCCACGGTGTCCGTGCGTTCTGTTCCAGCCACTGCTTTGCTTGGGCTACTGCTATCATTGTTTTCTGTTCCATTTTCTTCTTTCGGTTTATCGAACAGCCCGGCAAACAAATTGCCCACCTGCTGCTCTGGTTTTACTTTCTTCTTCGATGTCTTTTTCTTGGCCACACGTCTCTTAGCCTCGGCAAGTGCGGCATTGTCGGTCATGCTGTCGCTGCCATGAAGAGCCTTGACCGCTTTCTCCTTGGCAGGTTCGGGCAGGTCGGTGCCCATGATGTCGGCTTCTTCTGCCGCTTTCTTCTCACGTTCCGCCTTGGCTTCCTTGGCAATGCGCTCCGCTTTTTGGAAGATGTCCTCGTTCTTAGGCTCGGTTGGCTTTTCATCCTGCACCTTGAACATACCCGATTTGAGCATTTCCTTAAACTTGGAAATCTCATTGGTCGTGTTGTAGTGCATCTTGACATCTTCAAATGAAGCATACTTGCCCAAAATGTCCGTACATCTGAGTACGGTGTCTCCCGAGTCATAGACGAACGTGCGACCAACCCACGACTGCGGATTGTTAGCTATGTCCTCGTTCTGCGACTCTGCTTGTGGCTTGTGGCGCAACTGGTCGGGGTGAGCATTTACCCACATGGCAGGTGCATGGCCTGTGTCTATGCGTATGCCGCCCAACTCGTTAGGCTGAGCCACAACCGCATCATGCCAAATATTGCCATCGGGAGAATACTGCACCTTGTCGCCTACCTTATATTCACCATCTTTGGCATTGCTGCGTTCGGGGATATACTTGTATGTGACACGCTGCACATTCTTCAGCAAGTCATCATAGGTAACATCTTCAGCAAACCACATGTCCTGTCCGTAGCGTGCATTACCGCTTGCATTAGGGTTCTCCACACGGCACATGATACCTATTACTTCGAGATTATCACCTCTTCTGTTCGTTTCTCCCTTGGTAAATGATGGTTCAAGTTGGATATTCACATACAACTCCCTGCCCTCGGCCAACGGCAAGTGCATGGTTACATCGCCTCCTGCCGGGGCAATGTTCGCCACGGCTAATGGACTTGCCTTGCGGTTGCCTTTTTTGTCGGTCTTGTCGGAATGGGTAGCCTCGTACAGGTCAAGTCCGAGGTCGTCCACCAACTGCGCGGCAAGTTTGGCGGCATCGTTCACGGCTTTCTTCTCGGCATTGCGCATATAGCCGTATGCCTCGTTGAAGTCTTTCTCCACATGGTCGGCCTCATAGTAGCCAAGCAGGGCAAGCTGCTCGTTCACCTCTTCGAGGCTGTCATCTACTCGCTCTTCAGCTGCGCTGAGTTCGTGTCTGTCGTTTGAAGTTTCTGCGAGAGCCGTTGCTTCGCTTGCAACAGACTCTGCTTCTGCTGCAAGAGCTGCTGTATCTGCTTCTGTTTGCTTGTCAGTTTCTTTTCGTTGCTCATTTCTTATTGCTTTGAGTTCATTATTCGCTTTTTCGGCTGCGGCCTGTGCCTTGTCCTCCTCAACAATCATGTCGGCTTGGGCAAGCACGTCCTTATGGGGCTTGTCGAAGTTCTCCACGTCAAAGGCATCAACCTCCTCTGTCGGTGTGAACATCGCCTGATCATAACCCGGTATGCGCTTTGCGCCCTCGTAGAACGATTTCAGCCACGGCTTTATCTTATAACCGAGACGGCTTACCATAGCCTTTGTAAATTCGGGGAATGACACAAATCCTTGGTCTATATATCCAAGGGAGTAGTTCACACCTGCATTGTACACCTGCCGCCTCTGCTGAGAAGTCAGTGCGTCCGGGTCACGGAACTTCATGCCTCCGTCCATCTCGTCATCGCCAATGCCCAGCAACTCGCGAAGAATATCCTCGTCATGCTTCATTTCATCGCTAATGACAAGTTTCTTCTCTCCGTCTTGCTTGGGTTGCTCAGTCTTGGTCGGCTCTGTTGGTTTCTGTTCCTTGGCATCGGCAACCTCAACACGGTTTGCAGGTTTCTTTGCCGTGGCTTTCTTCCGTGTCGCAGGTTTCTTCGGCTCTGCGGCATCGCGCATTTCCTGTGCTGTCAATGGTTGGTTGTCTGCCACGGCATCATCATTGCCCACCATTTCTGCGGCCTTGCGTGCGTCCTCCTCGCTGCGGAACATCCAGCCTCCACTCTCGCGGTCTTTCCAACCTCTTGCAGGGGCAAAGCGTCCCTCGCCAAGTCGCTCCTTGGCAAATTCCTTGACGGCTCGCTCTTGGTCGGTTGTCAGTTTATCATTGAAAGTAAGCAATGACACATCGCTCGTCTTGCCTTTCTTATTAGTATAGGTGGCAGGAGTGATGGTGTAGGCAGCATTGTTTGCGTTGTCGGTGGGTGCTGCTGCCTCTTCCTTTGCAGGAGTATTGGCCACGGTCTCTTTCTTCACCCCTGCATACTCCGCAAATGGCTTAGTCTTGCGGTGGCTGCTGTCTATCCACTTCTCGAAATATTCGAGGTTCGTTGTGGACACGACAATCCTGCGCCCATCTTCCCAACCTTTCTCATAGTTGGCCAGATAGTCGCTCTTCGCCTCGTCCATGTCGTTAAAGCCAAGCATCACCTTGTGCTCGTCAAACGTGCCATCGGGATTGTACTGGTCCACCACATACACCTTGCGCCCGTTCCAACCGTCAATGTCGTTGGAGAGGAACACGTCTATGTGGTCTCCGTCCACGCCCTCCGTACCACGGAAGTAGCCGTAGGTGTTGTGCATCTTGCTTTCCCACTGCTTGCCGTTAGCGTCCGTGCCTTTGCGCACACTGCCTTGCGGCTGCTCAATGGTGATGTCGAACGTGCCGACCTGCACATGGCCTTTCTTGTAGTTGCCGGCCTCTTTCTGTGCCTCTGTGGGTTCGGTATTCACATCGGCAGATGCGGTCTTTATCTTGGCTGACAACGGCTGTTCCGCTCCGTCAAGGTGTCTGACCACTTCTTGCAGGTCGCCAAACTGCTTGCCGTCCACCTCGTAGTAAGTGCCGGGATAGTTCTTGCTCTCGTCTGGAGCGTCCACCTTGATTACTTCCTTACCGTCAATGAGGAGTTTCTGCTTGTAGATGTCGCCATTTGCGCTTGGCTCTGTCCACTCTTCATCGGTTTCGGTGATGCGGTTGCGCAATGCCTCTTCCTCTTCCTCTTCCTCGGCAATGGTGTCGGTATTGGGTTCTTCTGTTTGTGGAGTCTCCTCCTGCTTGGCAGGTTCGGTCTCGGCTACTGCTGGTTGTTGAGGCTCTGTACTGCGTTGTACAGCATCCTTAGTTTGTTCAGTTGCCTCGTCTCGTCCACGCTGTTCTGCCTCGGCTTCTGCGTTGCGCTTGCGTTCTGCAATGGCTGCATCGACGATAGCTTGTTGTTCTTTTGGTGTTGCATTTCTGAAATGTTCGTTAATGGTGTTGAGTATTTCTTCTTTTGAGGTTACATCGCCTGTGAACATATCCAACTGGCCACCTGCTGGGGCTGTGGCTTGGGCGTTGTACGCTGACAATACCTTGCGCAGGTCGCTTGGCTTGCCGCTGTTCAAGATGTCTGCGAGTAACAATGTAGTGCCGTCCGTAACACGGCTGTCTCCGTATTCATCATCAAACAGACCTTGCTCCCTGCCGAATGGCGACACAGGCATTCCGTCCTTGAAAATGTCGGGGTGTGCGCTCTTGGCTCTTGCCACAAGGTCAACGGCTGCACCCAACTCATTGCTTAGGTCGTAGCCACTCTTGGCAAGTGTTCGGTTGTGGGCTATCTCGTTCAAGCCCATAATGACCGACTGGCGCAATGTGGGCGTGCTGATGATGTGGCGTACGGCATCGGGCGAAGTCTGAAAGACCTTGCCTATAAGCGTGTTCTCGATAAGTTCCTTTCCTGCTGCCGACAACGAATTGCCTGTGCGCATTTCGGGCAGCTGCATTTCGTTGATAACTCCTGCACCGAGCAACTGACTGATAGCCGAAGATACTGCCTTGTCGTCTGCGTAGTAGTCCGAGAGGCGGTCAAAGCGGCTGATGTCATTGGTGATGCTCGTGAAAACATTGTCGGGGACAATCTTGCCGAGTTTCACCGCGTGCTCTGGCTTGCTCTGTTTCTTCTGCTGTTCAGCGTTGAAACGTGCGAACGTGGTTGCATCGTAGGGCAGTTGCTCATCCGGGACAAACACCACACGCGGATGTTTCATGCCGTCTATCTGTTCGGGAGTGAAACCGTACATCTGTCCGAACTCGCGCAGGTGGTCGATATACGCCTTGTCTGTTCCCTGCTGGGCTGCAATGTCGCCAGACATGGTGCGGTTGTTGCCCGAAAGCACCACACCGTCCTTGCTGACAATGATAGGCGACTGCAAGGCGCGGCTGTCGTAATTGTTGGCAATGTCCCTCACTATCCGCTGTGCGTCCGTGTCGCGCTTGTAGTCGCGGTCGTTCACGCTCTCTCCGTTCTCGTCAATGGGGAAACCCTCGGTCGGCTCAAAGGCGTTGTTCACATCGTGGCTTGCTGACGCGGCTCCTGCCTCGGTGAGGACATAATGCCCACGAATGGTAGAACCGTCTGCAAGGGGGAGTGCGTTGGGATTGCCCTCCATCTTGGCGGCTTCGTCCCACTTGGCCTTTATCTTCGGGTTTACGGCATGAGTGCCCACCTCGGCTTGCTCGGCAGCTTTCTGTGCCGCAATGCGTTTCTGCTCCTCAACCTGCGCCACGGCTTCGTCATGCAGTCGTGCATCGCGTTCCCTCCGCTCTGCCTCCTGCTGTTCACGGATAGCACGTTTGCGCTCGTTCATAAGGGCGTAAATCCTCGACCATGCGCCCAGTGTCTCTTCCGCCTCCGCCACTTGTGCGTTGTACTGCTCCATGGCGGTATTGTAGTTGGCATCGGCCTCATGCTGTGCCTTGACCATTGCCATAGGCGAGCCTTTGAGGGACGGTGCTTTCTTGGTCGGCTGTTTCTTCTTCAGCGCATCGAGTGTCTTTTGCGCTTGCTCCACCTGCGCATTGACAATGGCTGTGGTGTTGGCATCGTTGCCGCCCGTAACCTCGTTGAGTGCGTCAAGGGCTGTCTCCTTGTCGGCTTTCTCAAACATGGGTTCGCCTGTCTCCTCGTTGAGAGGAACACGCTCCAGTGCGGTCGGCTTGCGGTTTGCCTCTTCCTCCCTGCGCTGTTGATCCTGCTCCAACATCTGTTGGTTATGCTGTTGCATCTGCTCAACCTGCTCCTGCGGAAGTGTAACGCCACCATCGCCTTGCGTGACCTCGTTGAAAGCACCTTGGGCGTACTGCTGCAACTGCTCGTCTGTCATGGGCGGCTGCACGTTCTCACCCTCATTCTGTACGTTTTCAGGCGTTTCCTGTACGCTTTCACCCGAATTTGGTACGCTTTCGCCATTTCCCATACCACCAAGCACGGCCTCATGCTCGGCTTGAATGTTGGCATAAGCCTCGTCAAGTTCGGCTTGTGGGTCAATGGCATCACCGAGATTGAAGATTTGGTCGGGACTGGTGAACTTGTATTCGCCTGTCTCGGCATCGCATATCACAATGCTCTGGTCGGAGTTCTGTGTGTCTATGCCTGTACCATCTGGAAGAACTGCGACATTACCTTTTACAATGTACACAGGCTTGTCGTCCACTTTCATGGTGGCTGGCTGCACCATACCGTTGTCCTTGTGGGTGTGTCGCTCCACGTTGGCGGCTACCTCCCTGCGTTTGTTCTCCATTGCATCGTTGGACGCATCCTGCACACCGTCCATCGCTGCCTTGGCATTGATGTAGTAGAGCACAGCGTTCTGCTGGTCTTCCGTCAGTTCGGGGTCGTTGGCCAATGCCCACGGATTATCCTGCATCTCGGCCATGCGCATTTCCGCATCAGTGCCGAAAGCGTCCTCACACTCCTGCAATGCCTCCTGCATACGAAGAACAATGGCATCTACATCGGCTTTCGCGTCCGCATCGCCTTGCTCCACCTTGTCCCACAACAGGCGCGACTGGTCATAAATGGCCGCTGCTCCTGCCTCGTCGTCGGACATGGGCTGCTCTGTCTCTTGGTTCTGTTCGGGGAACAGCCGTTTCAGATAATCCTCTACGGCTGCTTGCTCTGGCTCGGTGCGCTTGCTTGGCTCTTTCTTGATGGCCGCGTCCACATCTACGCCTGTCTCTTCCTTGATGGCTGCACGGATAGCCTCGGGACGTTCTGCGTCTGCCATGCCTCTGTTCTCTTCCATGAACTTGTCAATGGCATCGACCATCTGCCCATAGTTGGCGATTGCGTCCTTGTCGCCCTCCTTGGCAGCTTGGTAGTTGCGCTTGACGGTTTCGGGGTCTGCACCAGGGGCAACGGCTTCAACGGCTGCGTCCCACACCTTGTTGTCGGCTTTAGCCTCGGTGTAACGCTCACCTACATCAACGCTGTTGAGTTCGGCCTGTCGCATGATTTTGTCCTGCTCCCTCTTGGCTGATGCCTCGTCTGCAAAGCGTCTGTTCGTTACGACCTCGCCATTGGCTGTAACGGACTTCACGAAGATATTGCCGTGTTCGTCCTTTTCGGTGGTGTACCCGGTAACCGTTCCCATCGGCAACTGATGCCCGGTGAGGATATAGTACGCCTTGGCTCTCGCGCTCTGGCTCACGCTTGGGTCTTGAATGAGGCGTTGCATGGCCTCGTAGCCGTCAAACTCGGGGTGTGTCTTGAGCCACTGCTTGCCCAAGTCCTCTACCTCGGCTTCGGGAATGTCAAAGTTCATTACCTTTCCGTCCGTGGCTGTCGGCTGTTTTGCCTTAGCTTTGGGCTGCTGTTTTGGTGTACGTGTGAAGAGTGCCGCAAGGTCGCCATAGCCGTACTTCTGCAACTCCTCGCGCTCTTCCTTGGTGAAAGCCATGTCGCGCGGACTTGCGTCCAGCTGCGTGCGGAGTCTCTCCAAGAAAGTCATGCGGTTGTGGTTGCGCTCCTGCATGGTCTTGGGGTCTGCAATGGGTCGTAGCCCTGCAATGACACGAGGGGCAGACTTTATCATGTGCTGTCCCTTGAAGCCTATCATCATGGCCATGTTGTCCGTCCACACGTCCATGGCATCGCCATCACCGCTAATCCATTCGGGAATGGAGAATATTGTACCCTCGGCCACAGTCGATGTGGCAAGTTCTCCTGCACGGATACCCACCTTACCTGCCGTGTTCGATGTTGCCTTTACCCATTTGTCAGCCACATTGCCCAACAAAGGCGACACCGTACCCGTTACCGAGCCAAGCAATGTGCCGTGCAGGGACGATTTCAGCACGTCGCCTGCGGAATATCCCTCGTTCTCACCTGTCTCTTGGTTGATGTGTCCTCCATGCAGCCACTGGCTTTCGCCCTCCTTGATGCCCTCGTATGCGCCAAGGTTCCCGGCACCTCCTGCCACACCAGCCACGACACGCCCGGTCAGCGTATTGCTAAACAGACGTGCGCCCACATTGGTGGCTGCTTTCTTTGCAACAATGCGTCCTCCTATGTTGAGTGCCGTCTTACCTGCAAACGAGCCGACACCACCCGATATATAAGTGGTAGGGTCGAACATCATGCCTGTCACCGTACCGCCAATCTGCGCCCAACGGTGGTTCTTGCCGTAGTCGCTCATCGCTTGCTCGTATGCGGCCATGTCGCCTGTCGTTCCAGCCTCGCTCCGTGCCAGTCCCTTGTTGATAGTGCGTAATAGGTTCATGTCGGCTGCGGTCTTGGCGAAGAACTCCAAGGTGCTCTTGGGCGTGTTCTTTGCCACGGCATACTTGTACACGGCATTGTCAGACAACTGACGAGCCATTGCCGGTGCCGAGTTCTGCAACTGACGCTCGGTTGCGGTGGGGTATTGCTTTTTCAGCTGCGCATAGCATGATGCCGTCATCTGCTTGCCTACACGTCCCCACGCATTGTCCATCATCTTCTGCAGGTCAAAGCGCGTAAGGCGCGACACCTCATTCTTGTGTGAGTTGGTGGCTGCATCGACAATGTGCATCTCACGCCCTCCATGAAGCCACGGATTGCCGCTGTACACGTCCTCCGCATTTTTGTTGCGGTCGGCTGCATACTTAGCCTCTGCCTCTTTCCACAAGGCTGCAACGGCTGCACTGGCTGGCTTCTGAGCGTCGTTCACCTGCTGGTCGTTCATATTGAGGCCAAGAGGCTCACTTGCAGCCTTGCGATAACGGAAGCTTTCTGCATCAGCCAACGCCTTGCTGCTGTATCGGTTGCCTGTGGGAGTGAGATAGGTCTGCTCAAGTTTCTTCGTGCGTGGATTATACTTGTAGCCACCTTTCTTAGTCTGACCGAAGCCAAGTCCAAAGCCGTACTGCTGCATGTTCTTCATGCGTTCGTTATTGTCAGCTATCATGGCTTGCGTCTGCTGCTGCATCTGCTGCACTTGGTCAATCATCGCCTGTCGCTGTGCCGGGGTGAGCGGCTTGTCTTTCTGCTGTGGCGTTGCTGGAGCCGAGTTTGGCGCAGGTGTGGCAGCTTGTGCCGAGGCTGCGGTCGGCTTCTGTGGCTGTGGATGGGCTGGTGCCGGTGTGTTATTCACTGCATGAAGTCCCAACCGTTTGCCAAACTCCTCATATGTAGGACTATCAATAGCCCCATCTGCTTTCAGAGCTTTGTAAAGCTGCAAACGGTTCTGATAGCCCTCCTTTCCGGGAGCAAGCATCTTACTGCGAAAATTCTCTCGGCTCTTGCTGACTGCACCGTCTTTTTTCAGTGCGTCATAGAGTTGGTCTATTTTATCGTATGGCATATCCTTATAATCCTAATGCTTTTGTATTCTTATATGATGATGACCCATGCTGCGGTCTCGGTGCTGGTTTTGTCGCAGGTTGACGCACTACGCGCTTGGCATAACCACTTTTCTTCTTGTAAGTCGTAGTGGACTTGCCATTGGTTTCACTGTCCGTAGTGCTTGTAGAGGTGACATCGGTTTCCTCAAATGTACCGTGCTGTCTGGCAAATGCCTCCGCAGCTGCTGCCGTTCTGAACTTGTGTTCGCGTCCATTCTCGTCCCATGCGCTGAACTCGTTGTTGTTGGAGCGGTCGTGCGCCCTTGCCGATGCGTCATGGTCTCTGGCAGATGCCCTGCTTGCAGTCGCTGACGCTCGCTGTGCCTCGCCTCGTGCCTTTTCGGTATCAACCTTTGCCTTGTAGAGGTCGGGAGCATTGTCTGCCTCCGCCTTTGCGGTAACGGCCTCCTGCTCGGCTTTCGAGGCCTTTCCTGCTTGCTCACGCTGCTTGTCGGGTTGCAGGGCTGCAAGCCAGCCGTGTTCCTCCTGCTCGCGCTGTGCCTTTTCCCTCGCCAGTTTCCTGCGCTCCTGCTCGGCCTCCATTTCTCGGAGTGTCTTGGCTCTGTCGTTCTGCAGGTCTCCTATTTTGAGGGAATACTGCAAGTACTTATCTGCATTGGCCTCACGCTCGGCTTTGAGTTTGTCGAGCTGCGCTTGCAAGGGTGTCTGCTGGCTCATGGTCTTGTGGTCGTACATGTTGGGCGCACCTCGTGTCGTGAAGTAGAGGTTGCTCAACGCCATCAGACCGTCACCGACTGCTGCGATTATCTTCTTCGACTTCTCCCTGCGCTCGCGTTTCTTGCGCTCCTCCTCGGTTTCGGGCTTGGTCTTGTTGGCAGCCTCCTGCAATGCCGCTATCTGTTGGTCGTAGCCCATGACGGCATCGGCATTGTTCTGTGGAGACACGCCCAAGCCCTTGTCGGCAGGTGGGGCGACATCTGTCTGCGGTGTCGGCTTGCTCTCTGTCGGTGCAGGGGCGTTCTCTCCGCTGTGCTGCTCCGTCCATGCCTCCGTGCCTTTCGGGGCAGGTTCGGGCTGTGGTGGCTGTTCTGCCCATACTTGCGTACCTTTGGCAGGGGGAGTGGGGTCCGCTCCGTCCTGCTCTGCAAGCCAGTCGGCACTGCCTTTAGGTGGATTTCCTGTGCTCATATTCGTTGTGCTTTAAGTTTTAGAACGGCATGGACGATGCCGCGCTTGCCACGCCCTGCACGGCTCCTGCAATGGCTTGTGCCTTGCCTTGCTCGATGGCATTGAGCTGGTTCACATACTCATCGTCCTTGGCTCTGTACGTTTGCTCAATCTGGTCTTTGCGTGCGTCCGCGTTGACGGCAATCTGTGACGTTGCGTCCGCCAAGGCTTGGTTGTTGGCGGCTTTGGCCGCTGCCGTACTCTCGTCTGTGCCACCCATCACGGCTTGCGCTCCTGCCGCCTGTTGGTTGCGGTTCTTGATGCTCTGCTCCGTCTGGGTGAGTATCCTCTGCGCGTCCGCCCTCTGTGTGGCGTCCTCGTTATACCTGCGGTCATACCAGTCTTGGTTAGCCTTACGTTGCGCCTCTACATTCTTCTTCATGCGCTTCATCGCCTTGCTCGCGCTGATGCCACCGAAGATGCTTCCTGCGGCTCCTACCGCTGCTCCTATCAGTCCCATAATCGTTTGTATTTCAAAAGTTATAATTCGTGCGCTAAATTAATAAGGTATCTTTGCCCACGACTTTTAACTTTTGTATCACAAGGCCGTGGACGCTCCATCAACGCCCACGCCACAACAAGATAAGGAGAATAGAACATGAAAGGTATGAAAACAGGAGGGCGCAAGAAAGGCACGCCCAACAAGGAGAACCCTCTGAAAGGGTTTATCCGCGCACATTCATTGAGTTACTTCGAGCCTAAGAACGTCAAGTTCAACGGAAAAGCCACAATCATGTCCGACTTTGAACTTGACATGGCGGAACTCGCCCCGGACGACCGCGTCAATGCCGAGCTGCGCTTGCTGGAGTTCCACACACCGAAGATGAAAGCCGTTGATGTGGATATGTCTGCCAAAATCAACGTGCGCACCATCGAGGACAAACTTTCCGCCCTCTGTGGCGAGGACGCTGACGAAGATGATGACGAGGACGACTAACCCTCACCGTCTATCACATCTACTTTTAGACCCGACAATTCGCAATTTTTACTCATAGTTTTAGCGACCCGTCCGCGATGGATAGGCCGCTATTTTTGTACCCAAACCAAACCTCAAAGCGCATTTTCAAAAACCTCAAAGAAACCCCAAGGGGTTTTATTTCAAAACCCTAACAAACCCCTAAAGGGTTATTAAACAAAACCTCAGAGGGTTATAAAAACAGCATAAAAACGGCCCTAATTTTAACCTCACTTTTTCTCCGTTTCCCTCTGACACCCTTAGAAAACTCGTTGAAAAAGGCTTATTCTAACTCATTGGAAAGCGATAAAGAACGGAGAAATAAAGTGATTTTATTTTGTTCTTATTTTCAATGGATTACAACATTTTCATAACCTCAACAAAACCCTAACAAAACCCTATGGGGTTTCTGAAATGTAGAAAACTCAAAACCTCAACAAAACCTCAAAGGGTTTTCTCGCGCGCGTAACGATGACAATATATAGAATATAGAATAAGGATAAGGAATATATATTTACTCCTAACGTCGTAAATATAGACGACGACAACGACAAAAACGACTTCGGATTTTGATTTTCTTTTTTTGTTTGAAGAAAAGTAGAGAAGAAAAGTTGGGGCGAAAAGAAAGCCCGACCTTGCGGAGTTGCAAAGCCGGGCGTGTCGCAAAAGATAAAGGGTAGTTGAAGTTCTTGTTTGATACCTTTGCCGTGAATTCAAAAACGCATCATGATGAAAACAAATTACGAAAACATTGCCATGCTTTTGCAGAATGGCACGTCTGTGAAGATTTATGCGGACAATTTCTCCGTTTCAAACATTAGACTGCTGGCACAAACTGCTGTCAAGCATGGAGCGGTATTGCATCTTGTTGTCAATCCCGACAACATTCTTGCAGACAACCTCAAGCTCATTTCGCAGGATGGACGCAAAAACATCTTTGTTGAGTTTGTCTAAAACCCTTTGCCTTTAGTCCTCTCGTACACCGCCTCTCTGTCGGTGTCCACGTTCTTGATGCGGAACTGCACGGCACACCTGTCCGGGATAGTGTCGGGCAGTTTCGCTGCAAGCCGGGCTATAACCTCGTCAATGTTGCTGAAACCAATGTCGCTTACTTCGGCCAGTACCTCGCCACGGTAGTACGCCCTTGCATAAATCATGTACTTTGGCGCAATGCGGAACATAGTGTCCTTGCGTTCTTCCACATCGTGCGCCAAGCCCTGCTTGCTCTTTGCCGTGCTGAAGAAGATGAAGTCAATCACTTTTGCGTTCAGTTCCCATGCAGGGGAGAAGTCCAGCTTGATGTAGCCGCGCGTGATGGTTCGGCCATGAGAGTGGTTCATGGCAAAGGCCACCTCGTCAATGGTCGCTCCGCAGTCGTTCTGTGCCACCGTTCCCCAAGTGTGGCGGAATGTGTATGCCCTGTATTGCTTTTCCTTGAGTATGCCCAGACTCCTGCAAATCTGCTTGATGCCGTTGTTCACACCTGCACAGAACGAGTCGCTGTCGCAAAAACGCTTGTGGAAACGGAACAGGTAAGGGTCGTTAGGCTCTGCTAAGTATTTCTCCATCAGCGGCTGTATCACAGGCTCAACCCTCATTTCGATGTACGCATCATCGGTGCGCGTCTTTTTCGTCTTGGCTCTGTTGTAGCACAAGCAGCCGTTTCGGTAGTTCTCTTTCTTCATCTCGAAGAGGTCAACCGTGTTGATACCTGCAAGGCAAAGTATCATCTTCGACACGTCACGCCCAATCTCGGGCAATGGATCAATCATTTTCGTCTCGGGCAATGGGGCAGCGAAGAACACGCGGCACTCCTCCGGGCTGATGGCAATCTTTGCCGTGCGGTCAGCCTGTGGTATCTTCACCTTGCCCCAAGGGTTCGTCTTGATGCGGATAACTCCGTTGTCGTAGTCGTTGTATTCCGCCACGGCAGCACGGAACACCTGCCTCATGCATACCGGGTACATCTCCTTTGCCCTGTGCGTCTGTTCCAACGACTGCACCCACAGGTTCACGAAAGTGGAGGTGAGCTGCCCGAACATCACCCTCGTTGTCCCTGCAAACCGCTCCATGTGCTGGAGTGCCAGCTTGTAGTTCTTCGCGTTCCTCAACTGTCCGTTGTCAATCATGCGGTTTATGTGCAGGTGCGCATAGTCCGAAAAGCACAAGTCCTCGTCCTCCTTGGTCACATACTCGATTATCTGCTTGACCGTCCACTTTGAACTATCCACACGGTTGAGCAGTTCTGTGAAACGGAGTATGCGCCTCATGCAATACTCGTTCACGAAAGGGTCGGTGATGTCATTGTTCTTGTCGAGATAGTCTTTCGTAACAACCTTGTCGGTCTTGATGTATCCGGGCTTGCGGTTCTGCATCACCCGAATGTACACTTGGAAGAAACCGTCTTTGCGCGGTCTCCTGATTACTGGTTTAAACATTGCCATTGTCTCTGTATTTTTTTGTTATTCAAAAATCATGTGTAAGCATTGGTAAGCGCATCATGCCGATTTGGTGTAAGTTTTGGTAAGCAAACCCTGCACATTCTGCACGATAATCATGCAGAATGTGCAGACCCCCTAAAAACAACTTAGGCGGCAAGCCTCTTTATTATCAGAGACTTACCGCCTAACTCGTTAGTTACGAGGGCTTATCTTATTATTCCTCTACAGCAGCCTGCGCCGCAGCAAGACGTGCGATAGGCACGCGGAACGGTGAGCAGCTGACATAGTTAAGGCCTACCTTGTGGCAGAACTTGACAGAAGAAGGTTCGCCTCCGTGCTCACCACAAATACCACACTTGAGGTCAGGACGAGCTGAGCGGCCCTTCGTTACAGCCATTTCAATGAGCTGGCCGACACCATTCTGGTCGAGCACCTGGAATGGGTCTACCTTCAAGATCTTCTTATCGAGATATACTGGCAAGAAGCTGGCGATGTCGTCGCGAGAGTAACCGAAAGTCATCTGGGTGAGGTCGTTCGTACCGAAGCTGAAATATTCTGCACGAGAAGCAATCTTGTCTGCTGTCAGGGCAGCACGCGGAATTTCAATCATCGTACCCACCTTGAATGGAATTTCAATGCCTTCCTCTGCAAACAAAGCAGCAGCTTCATCGCGGATCACCTTCTCCTGAGCTTCAAACTCGTAGAGAATACCTGTCAGAGGCACCATGATTTCAGGATGCGGATCAAGGCCTTCACGCTTCAAGTCGATGCAAGCACCAAGAATGGCGCGGGTCTGCATCTGCGTGATGCATGGATAGGTGTTACCCAAACGGCAGCCACGGTGACCGAGCATCGGGTTGTGTTCGCAGAGACTTTCAACACGCTGGCGGATGTATTCAACGGTCACGTTCATGGCTTTAGCCATTTCTTCCTGTCCCTTCAAATCGTGTGGAACGAATTCGTGGAGAGGTGGGTCAAGCAAACGTACGTTCACAGGATATCCGTCCATGGCGCGGAAGATGCCCTTGAAGTCTTCCTTCTGGTAAGGAAGCAACTTGGCGAGGGCTTTCTTGCGTCCTTCTACATCTTCTGCGAGAATCATTTCGCGCATGGCAACAATCTTTTCGTTGTCGAAGAACATGTGTTCCGTGCGACAAAGACCGATACCAACGGCACCAAACTTGCGAGCCACTTCTGCATCATGCGGAGTGTCGGCGTTTGTGCGCACCTGCAAGCGGGTGTACTTAGAGCAGAGGTCCATCAAGTCAGCAAAATCGCCTGAGAGTTCTGCAGCCTGAGTTTTGATGGCACCCTTATATACGCGTCCGTTCGTACCATTCAATGAGATGAAGTCGCCTTCGCGGAGCAATACGCCGTCGATTTCAACGGTTTTGGCTTTATAGTCAACATTGATGGCACCAGCACCGCTGACACAGCACTTACCCATACCGCGGGCAACCACTGCTGCGTGTGAGGTCATACCGCCACGTGCTGTCAAGATACCTTCAGCAACTGCCATACCTGCCAAGTCTTCAGGGCTTGTTTCGATTCTCACCAAAACAACCTTATGGCCATCGCCTGCCCATTTAGCAGCGTCTTCTGCGAAGAAAACAATCTGTCCGCAAGCGGCACCCGGGCTGGCCGGCAAACCGCGTGTCAGTTCTTTGGCCTGAGCCAGTGCTTCCTTGCTGAACACAGGGTGCAGCAATTCATCGAGCTTCTGTGGTTCGCAACGCTCGATGGCTGTCTTTTCGTCAATCATGCCCTGGTGCAAGAGGTCCATGGCAATTTTAACCATAGCGGCACCAGTTCGCTTACCGTTACGTGTCTGCAAGAACCAGAGTTTGCCTTCCTGGACTGTGAACTCCATATCCTGCATGTCGTGGTAGTGTTCTTCAAGGCTTGTCTGAATTGCATCAAGCTGCTTGTAGATTTCAGGCATAGCCTCTTCCATTGAAGGATATTTCTCCTTACGTTCAGCTTCGTCAATGCCCTGGAGAGCAGCCCATCTGCGGCTACCTTCCAAAGTGATCTGCTGCGGTGTGCGAATACCAGCCACAACGTCTTCACCCTGTGCATTAACAAGCCATTCGCCGTTAAACAAGTCTTCACCAGTGGCAGCGTCACGACTGAAACAAACGCCAGTAGCAGAAGTGTTGCCCATGTTGCCAAACACCATTGCCATCACCGATACGGCCGTTCCCCACTCTGCAGGGATGCCTTCCATCTTACGGTAGAGGATGGCGCGTTCGTTCATCCATGAGTCGAATACAGCGCAAATGGCACCCCAAAGTTGTTCCATCGGATCTGTCGGAAACTCCTTACCCGTGCCTTTGAGAATGGCCTCTTTGAAGAGCACAACGAGACGCTTGAGGTCTTCAACCTCCAATTCGTTGTCGAGCTTAACGCCCTTTTCTTTCTTGACCATTTCGATGATGGCCTCAAATGGGTCAACATCTTCTTTGTTGACAGGCTTCATGCCCAAAACAACGTCGCCATACATCTGAACGAAGCGGCGGTAAGCATCGTAAGCGAAGCGCGGATTGTTGGTTTTGCGGGCCAAACCTTCAACGACCTCATCGTTCAAACCAAGGTTCAAAATCGTGTCCATCATGCCAGGCATTGATGCACGTGCACCTGAACGAACCGACAAAAGAAGCGGATTTTCAACATCGCCAAATTTGGATGCCATCAATTCTTCAACGCCATGCAGCGCTTTTTCAACATCGGCACGCAACAATTCAACGACCTCCTGTTTGCCAATTTCATAGTAATCATTACAAGTGTCGGTCGTGATTGTGAAACCCGGAGGCACGGGTACGCCGATGAGATTCATCTCCGCCAAATTTGCTCCTTTACCTCCTAATTCGTTACGCATATCGGCACGGCCTTCAGCCTTTCCTGCGCCAAACGTATAAACTCTTTTTTTGTGTTCCATAGCGTATGGATAAATATATAAAGCGTAAATATATGTGAACTATTTCGCAAATTTAAAAAGTTATTTGAAATGTCCCAAATGTTTTTGCCTTTTTTTCTCTCACTTTTTTACCAGGCATTGCAAAAACGCCATTTACACCTACTTTTATCAAGAAACAGACAGCAGGAATTTTTAGCGGCAAACAGAAAAAAATGCGCATACTGCGTTGCTGTATCCACGCCATGCAACTTTCGAGGCGTCATGCCCCCGGCACGCTGGAATCACCCCGACATCCTCAAAGAGAGAAAACAAGAAATTCCGAGAAGGTCATTTTTTGGCGTTGCACTTACAATGCAACCGAAAAAAAATCGTATATTTGCGCAATTAAAAATGGAAGAAGCAATGTTCAAAAGAAAAATCAGAAATTGGCGCATTCCACGTAATGGTGAAATAACCGAATTTGACAAAAAGATTTTAGCTTTTCAAAATAAAGGCGAACTTGTCCCCACCAGGGAGCTCGTCAAAACGCCGGAGCAGATTGAAGGCATACGGCGTTCTGGGGTCGTAAACACTGGTGTGCTCGACCTCATACAAAAGGAAATCCACGTCGGCATGTCCACGCTGGAAATCGACCAGATGGTGTATGACTACACCGTGGCCCACGGTGCCATCCCCGCTCCGCTCGGATATGAGGGATTCCCAAAAAGCGTGTGCACAAGCATCAATGAGGTGGTGTGCCACGGCATCCCCTCCGCAGATGAAATTCTGGAGGAGGGCGACATCATCAACGTCGATGTCTCAACCATCTTAGACGGATATTACAGCGACGCCTCGCGCATGTTCACCATCGGAAAAACATCGCCGGAGAAAGAAGCGCTCGTCAGAGTTGCCAAGGAATGTCTTGAAATCGGCGCTGCCGCTGCCAAGCCCTGGGGCTTTGTGGGCGACATCGGCAAAGCCATTGAGAAACATGCCCGCAAAAACGGATTCAGCGTCGTCAGAGACCTCTGCGGACACGGCGTGGGATTGGAATTCCACGAGGATCCGGAGGTCGACCACTACAACACGCACCGCCACGGCATGCTGCTTGTGCCGGGCATGGTGTTCACCATCGAGCCGATGATTAACATGGGCGACTGGAATGTCTTCATTGACGAAGAAGACGGATGGACGGTCGTGACGGAAGACGAACTTCCATCGGCACAATGGGAACACACATTCCTGATGACGGAAAACGGACTGGAAATCCTGAGCGAATAAACAAGCAGGGGCTAAGTAATGGTATAAAAATAACTTGACCAATTTTGTGGAGTAAAGAATTATATCTTATGTTCTGTCAAAATTGCTCAACTTATTCTTTCACCATTACTAAACAATTCTGACCATCTACCAAGTATCTATTTTATGGATGTTTCCAAGAAAAATTTTCCGAAAAACCTGACTGGGAATTGCTGATTGGGAAAATCCAACTGACGCAAGGCATCGCACCAGAAATCCGCCCCACTCCACTGAATAATCAAGCAACAATCATGTCTGACCATCCAATAACCATATTAGCCATAGAGTCCAGTTGCGACGACACCTCTGCCGCTGTCATGCAAGACGGCGTGTTGCTCAGCAACGTGACGGCCAGCCAGGCCGTCCATGAGGCCTACGGAGGCGTTGTGCCCGAACTGGCCTCGCGTGCCCACCAACAAAACATCGTGCCGGTCGTTGACCAGGCGCTCAAAAAGGCCAATGTCAAGAAGAGCGATCTCTCGGCCATCGCCGTGACGCTCGGCCCCGGACTGATGGGCTCTCTCCTCGTCGGCGTGTCGTTTGCCAAAGGCATGGCCATGGCGCTGGGCATCCCCCTGATAGAAGCCAACCACCTGCAGGGACACATCCTCGCGCATTTCATACACGAAAAAGACGAGCAGTTTACGCCCCCGCCCTACCCTTATCTCTGCCTACTGGTCAGCGGAGGAAATTCGCAGATTGTCAAAGTCTCTGCCTACAACAAGATGGAGATTCTCGGACAAACCATTGACGACGCCGCAGGCGAAGCCATCGACAAGTGCTCGAAAATCATGGGTATGGGATACCCCGGAGGGCCCATCATCGACAAGCTGGCAAGACAGGGAGACCCCAAGCGCTTCCAGTTCAGCAAACCGAACGTCGACGGGCTTGACTATAGTTTCAGCGGCCTGAAAACGTCTTTCCTCTATTTTCTCAAGAAGGAAATCAAAAACAATCCCAACTTCATCGAAGAAAATAAGGCCGACCTCGCTGCGTCGCTCGAAAAGACCGTCATTGACATCCTCATGAAGAAACTCGAAAAGGCAGTCAAGCAAACGGGCATCAACCACGTCGCCCTCTCGGGAGGCGTATCGGCCAACACGGGGCTGCGAAACGCTTTCAAAGCGAAGGAGGCCGCAGGAAAATGGCACATCTACATTCCGAAGTTCGGATACACAACCGACAACGCTGCCATGATTGCCATCACGGGCCACTATAAATTCCTGCACCAAGAGTTCTGCCCCATCAGCAAACCAGCCTACACACGAACCATCATTTAAAACAGGGTTGTTTTGGATTTCTCCAACAAACGCCCCAAACATAACCAGCCGAAGCTCCGTCCTTCCCAACTGGCAAACGCCACAAACGGACGACAGCAGGCTTAATAAAACGAAGAAATGGAATTAGATCTCAAACTCGTCAGCAAAGACATCAACGAAATTTTATGGCGCAACCATAAAACGCTCTCCACAGCTGAAAGTTGCACCGCAGGCCGAATCGCCAGCGTCATCACTGCCGTGCCAGGAAGTTCAAACTATTACAGAGGCGGACTCGTTTGCTACGCCGACGATGTCAAAGTGAACCTCCTCAAAGTCAGCAGCACAACGATTGAGGAACAAACTGCCGTTTGCGAAGACGTGGTGCGCCAAATGGTCATCGGTGCCAATGAACTCTTCCACACCGACTATGCCGTTGCCATCAGCGGTTTTGCAGGACCTGGCGGACCCGACGGCGGAAAGAGCGGCGTCATTGTCGGCACCATCTGGATTGCCGTTGGAAACAGCGACAAAATCGAAACGATGATGATCGAGGAAGACAACGGACGCGACAAGAATTTGACTTCTGCCACCAAAGCGGCCATGCACATGCTTTTGGAATATCTGAAGGCCAACTGCGAAGACTGCGCCGCTGAATAACAGAACAGGTTTTCAGGATTCTGATTGCCTGCTCATACACAACTCATAATTGTAATGGAAAGGGGAGCGCCTGTCAAGGTGTTCCCTTTTCTGATATACAGGCGTTCGAAATCAGTTTATTTAGCAGATGCTCGATGAATAGGCGTGGTTTAGTAATGGCAAAAAAACGTTTTACGAAGAGCGCACTCTGGAACGACCAAACTACTGACCATCCACAGCAGAGGCGCACCAGTTTTCCTTTCAAACGCTCGGGGCGAACCGACGTTTGGCCCCTGCCAGCAGAAAGGCTTCAACAAGCCGCATTCAAGCCTCTGCGCGAAAAAAGTCCTTATCCCAGGTCCACAGGACAGGCGTTCAAGCCTTTGTTTCATGATGCTTCAGAAAATTGCCAGAGGAGGAGACATCGTGAAGAAGCAGATTTTGCGGGGGAATCAGAAATCTTTCAAAGCTTCTTCGTGATGAATCGCATCGTGAGGCTGTGGCATTTTTTTCAGAAGATTCTTTTGTTTTCAAGTTGTTTTGAGGCGGTCAATTCTAATCCCCCGCCGCCTGGGAGAGCATGCGTTGCAAAGTTAACACCTGGACAGCATAAAAACCAAATTTCGGTCGTGTTAAAAGGAGTATTTATCTGTTAAATATATCACAACAACCTATTTATCAACAGGTTACATTTGCAAAAATCGGGAAAATCTTCATTTTAGGGTGGTCACAAAGGTCACATTTTTGCGGTCACATTTTCACATAGCTCTTTTCATCATTTTAGGCCATAATCTGTTTAAAAGGCAATTTTCGGGCGAAAAAGTCACATGAAATTTATATCGATTGACCGGCGAAATGTGACCAATTTTCGCGCATAAAGATTCGATATTCAGTACGTTAAAAGACGTATTCAAAAAGTCACATTGGTCACAAGTCACATTTCCTATGTCTCAAAAAAAATAATCACGTAGTATATATATAATATATTGAATATTAATAACTTATGTTCTTTTTATTTTTTTCGTAAAACTGAAATCTTAGGAAATGTTACTTGTGACCAATGTGACCGACGCGAGTAAAACTAAGTTAAATCCAAAGAGCCTATTTCACACTTCCTTTCACAGAAAAATAGACCAAATAAAGAAACTAAATTCTTTCGATGATTTTTCATTTTCTCCTGAAATTCAAAAAGGAATCTATGCTCTCTTTCAATTAGAATAAAACAAGACCGAACAATGGCAGGACGAAAACCATCACATTAATATAGATAGCTAATATTCAACCATATATACAATCATACAGCAATAAATCAAGACCATTCTCCCTTATAACGCACTTGACATCATTGAACATTCATGAAGCAACGCCAACGGCAATTTATGCAGATTTTCCATTATTCGTTTGTATGAGAAAAGAAGTCTTCAATAGATATTTACTACTTCAACAAAATGAGATTTACGAAATAAAGACTAATTTCTAATATACAATTTCCTGAAAAGTTTCGACGATATAATTATCATTATTTTGCTAATTCTTTTTCTAATCTAAATAAAGGCTAAAAATAAAGTGACCAAAAACGACTGACAACTTGTCAGCGATTTTTGCACTTTTCGCGGTCACATGGAAAATCACGCTAAAAACGGCCCAAAATAAAGGTTCAAAAAATTGGGACGCAAAACCATTTCTCAGAATCATCCATGACATTATTTCGATATTTCGTTTGCATTTTTCCAAAAAAGCAGGAATGAACGGTCTGCTGCCAGAACCTGGCAGCAATACAAAATGGCCCAGCTGCACGCTGCAAACCGTTACTCTGTCCGTCAAGCCTACCTAAATGAAGGAACGCGGAGGGCTGAAAAGTTATGCAGGAAAAGCATTGTTTAAAGGGAGTTCAAAAAGAACTGACACACAGACCTGCTTGCCGTCAAGGACAAGCCGCTTTCTGCCACGAAAATTCCGAAACGCTCAAAATTAACATCTATTTCGATGTAACATGTGACCGTTACTAAATTGATTCACAACACTTTAATGATCACATGTCACAAGTCACATTCCCTTTGACATACAAATCTCACCGCCAAGGAGAGCAAGGCAACACCACGAGAGGGGGTATCATACGCCCCCTCTCGCAGCCATTTTTCGTTATGATATGACACACACCACCGGTCGTTTAACCGCCCCCAGAAAAGAAACAGGCGGATTGAGCCAACAGCATTTCCTGCCTATCAGAGTCCAATGGTGATACCCGTTGTAAACGTCTGGAACTTAGGTCCGTAGGTCGTGTTGAACACATTGACGGGATTGTATTTGAAATAGCATCCCAAGTTTTTCCAATACAACGCCAGGCGGAAATCAACGGTGGTTGTGTTGTGATGAATCTTCTTGTTGAAATCTTTTTGACGATCCCCGTCAAGCTTATAGCGCGTTTTGATGCTCGCATAGGTGTTCAGGTTCGGAATGACGGCAATGTCAGCGTAGCCCGTCTTCCCTAAGGCATAGGAGAAACTCAACGGGAAAGACAAATGAAACAGCTTGACGCGGGAGAAGTCAATTTCAGCATTCTCAGGATAGTTTTCAAGGCTGATTTTGTTGCCCGTCTTGCAGAAGCGCACGTCGTCTTTCAGGCGGAAGTTTCTCCAGCCAAAACCGAAGCCCAAGTTCAAGGCGCTCTTCTTTCCCTCTATGCCAATCAGGCTGCAGAGATTCAGATAGATTTCCCAGGAACTCCCCATGTTGACGTTCAAACGACTGTCGGCATTGACGGTCGAAGAGAGTCCCAAATCAATATAAGTGGTGTTGACATCCAAGTGTCTTGACTTATTAGGTTGCCATTTTTTACTTCCAGGCATGGAGAAAAATGAAAAATCCCATTCCGAACTCTCGCTTATGACAGTGGTGGCACGCTCACTCAGGGGGTGTCTGAAGTTGAAACGATAGGAAGGATTGTCTTTCTGTCCGTTGATGTTGACCTCCAAAAGACTATCGCTGGTCACGACACTCACCTGCTTGGCGTCGCACACATTAACAATCGTGTCGGTCTGTTCGAAAGCACAGGCACCAGAGACGCTGGCAGCCATCAGTGCAAAAGTCAATAATATTCTTCTCATGATCTTATATATTTTTTGTTTGTTTATTTTCTTTTCGTGTTAGACATTCATGTAATAACGAAGGGTAAGCCGCGCCAAACAAAGATGCCAATGCCCACTGGCGGCGGAGGCGTTTTCCGACAGAGAGAAAAAGGACACCCCTACTAGCATTGCTGGTTTCTACGTCACCTTTGTTTCTTGCCGAAAGTCTTGCGCAACTGTGCCATGTTGGCTTCGCCCTCCATGTAAATGAGCGTCATGCTGGTGTTGTCTGTTTCGCCGAGGGCATTGTTGCGGTAGAAGAGATACCTGTTGATGCCCTTCTTCACTGGGCGAAAGGCATAGAAGCCGTAATACAGCCGTCCATTCTTAAAGGCTACCTCTTTGATCAAAGCCTTCGTGGCATCCTTTTTGACTACCTCCTCCACGACTCTGACATCAGAGGAACTACCCGGCAGCGTGATGCTCCTGAATAGCGTCAGTCCATACTCCCGAATTGCTCGGCCCTTCATATAGACCACGGTTGAATTGGCATTTGACTTGAAGCGAGCGTCAAACAACTGCTGAACCCCCAACCCGTCTTGCGCAACTGCTGGCAGACTGCAAAATGCTGCACATGCCAACAACATGAAATATAGTAAGTGTTTTCTTATTTCCATTTCCTTGCTTTTTAAAACTGGTTTTTCTGTTTATAAAGGCGCAAACATCTCCTCCATCTGCTGCTGCAAGACCTGGCCGTCACCAGAATCTTCCACATTGCGCATTGACTGCACCATCTGCGACTTCACGACGTCAACATCGGTGGTTTTCTGTCCGCTGATGTAAGCGTAGCAAACGGAGCGCGGCCCATCGGCCCCCACGTGAAACGCACACACGCCGAGAAAGGCAATTGCAACAACCGCAGCGGCCCAATAGAAGGCATTCGCCCTCCGCCGCAACGCCCCTGCTGAGGGGCGAAGGTTTCCACCGAAAGGCAACGCCACGGGGCGGAAAGGTGTTGCCGTATGGCTCCCGTGAACATCTCGTCCAACGGCCAAGAAACTCATCACGGCACGCACTTCGTCGTAACGGGCATCGGCACCGCGAGACGACAAAAGAAACTCACGAAGCTCTTTTTCTTCCGCCTCAGAAGTTTGCGCCGCGAAGAAGCGCTCCACAAGGCCTAACCAATACGCCTCATCGCGCACTGGAGTTGTATTTCTGTTTCGTTTATTGTTCATGATGATTCTGTAAATAACATGTCCTGATTAATTTTCTGGCCCTCGACAGCTGCATTCTGACGGCTGTTGGCTGCATATTCAACGACGCGGCGATATCTTCGAAGCTCTCGCCCCCATATTCACGCCGACGAAGAATTTCGCGGGCAAGTGGCGGCAATTGTCGGTCAATGATTTTTTCGACCGTGAGAAACATCTGTTCGCGGCGTTCAGCCGCGCCGGTGTCCTCGACTTCTTCCGCCACATTCTCTCCCACTTCCTCCGTGGGACATTTGCTCCTGCCGCGCAAGACGTCGACACTGAGGTTCCTGACGGTCGTTGTCAGCAGGGCCTCAGCCTGCTCGGGCGCCATCGGTTTACTGGGCCTGCTCCACAACCTGACAAAGGCATCTTGAAGCACATCCTCAGCATCGGCTTCACAACCAAGCATACTGCGGGCCGTCCGCTTCAAGCGTTGTTCAATATGCCTGAAAGCAGACAGAAGCACAGATGATTCTTTTTCTATTTGGTCGTTCACGATTCTGAATTATTTGTGGAGACTTTCCATTTAAATAGGTGGTCGGGATTTACCTGATGATTTGCACTTTTCAGAAATCCACCACGGCAAATCTTCCAAACGCCACTCGTCATGGCATTTCTGGCTTTTGCGAGCGCGAAATCTGAAGCGCCGATGGAGAGGCGTCAGCGGGCGCTTTACCTACAAAACGCAAAGGAAATATTTTTGTAACAAAAAATCTGCCACAAATCGCATATTTCTATCACCTTTTTTTTGAAACGACAAACATATTTGTATTTTTGCATCTGAAAAACGAATGCGCGGCACGAAAAACGAACGTGTTGCACGCCAATGGCCCCAAGCGGCCCAAACTCAAAAAAAGTCATGAAGACAAAAATACGCAACGCTGGCGTCTCCGCAACAGCGACCAAAGCCCGAAGGGCCGTTCTCGCCACGATGTTCTTCCTCTTCGGGGCCGTCATAGTGTGTGCATGCAGTTTTGCAAGCGAAGAGGAAAACGAGCGACAGGAGTTCGTTGAAGTGGGACAGAAGCTGCCAGCGTTCGCCGTGGTGATGAACGATTCAACCCTGGTTTCAAGCACAGACCTGACGGGAAAACCTTCCATGATTGTGTTTTTCAACACGGCCTGCACCGATTGCCGGAAGGAACTGCCAATCGTTCAAGAACTCTATGAGGAATTTTCCGACCGCATCAACTTCATGGCAATATCACGCGCTGAAGGAAGGGAAAGCGTTGCCGCCTATTGGGAAAAAGAAAAACTGGAAATCCCCTATAGCGCACAAGCCGACCGAAACGTGTTTGGCCTGTTTGCAAAAACCACCATTCCACGAATCTACATTGCTGACGCCAGTGGCACCGTGAAATACATCTTCATCGAGAAGGCCAGCAAGAAAAAACTTGTTCGCGCCTTGGAGGACTTGCTTCAAGTTGCCACGTAGCAAAAGGAAGGAACCAATCTAAAAGCGTGTTCTGGAAGGTCACCGCGTTTCTTTGGAGAAGCAGAACGCAGGAAAGATATCCGTCCGAAATGACATGACACGCCATTCTGAACACGCATTTCAACCTACAGCAAGAAAACAAAAACATCTAAAATAACCCTTCGGGGGATGCACGATAATTCTCAACACAACCGTCGTCAGCAGACGACTGGCAGGCAGACATCTTTATAGAGCCCATGCTCCTTGCATCTGTTGCTTTTTAGTAATGGTGAAAGAACAAGTTGAGCGATTTTGACTGGGCATAAGAAATAACTCCTTACTCCACAGCATTGGTCAAGTTATTTTTTCACCATTACTTAATTCGTCTGCCCGCAAAAAACTCTTGAAGAATTTTCTGTCACCCCCAAACAAAGAACAAACATGAAAAATAGCCTGTTAAAATTTCGCCTAACGGTGATGAATTTTTTGGAATTTGCAGTGTGGGGAGCCTATCTGACCTCTCTCGGAACCTACCTGGCCAGCCACGGCTTGGGCAATGACATCGGCTCGTTTTACGTCATTCAAGGCATCGTCTCCATCTTCATGCCCGGCCTCATGGGCATCGTTGCCGACCGTTGGGTGCCCTCACAGCGTCTGCTCGGAATTTGCCATTTTCTGGCCGGTGGTTTCATGATTGCCGCCGCCTCATACGGTCTCTCTGCGGGCGACCACGTTGAATTTTCAACCCTCTTCACCTACTACGCCTTGAGCGTTGCCTTCTACATGCCGACGCTGGCACTGAGCAACGCCGTTGCCTTCAACGGACTGACAAAGGCTGGTTTGGACACTGTGCGCGACTTCCCGCCCATCAGAGTGTTTGGCACCATCGGATTCATCTGCACCATGCTCGCCGTCAATTTCTGCGGTTTTCAGGCAACGCCCCATCAGCTGATGCTCTCGGGCGTGTTGAGCATCATTCTTGCCATCTATGCGCAAACGCTGCCCGCATGCCCTGTCAGCCCGCGCGGCGAATCGAAATCTGTGGTTGAAGCATTGGGACTGGATGCCTTCAAACTCTTCAAGCAACACAGGATGGCCATATTCTTCATCTTCTCGATGTTGCTCGGCGTCAGTCTGCAAATCACCAACGGATATGCCAACCCCTTCATCACGAGTTTCAAAGACATTCCTGAATATGCCAACAGTTTCGGCGCAAACAACGCCAACGCCCTGATTTCGCTTTCACAAATCAGCGAAACCTGCTGCATCCTGCTCATCCCGTTTTTCCTGAAGCGCTACGGCATCAAGCGCGTCATGATGATTGCCATGTTTGCATGGGTGCTCCGCTTCGGTCTCTTCGGCCTTGGGAACCCAGGTCCTGGCGTATGGATGTTCGTGCTTTCAATGATTGTCTATGGCGTGGCTTTCGACTTCTTCAACATCTCTGGTGCGCTGTTTGTGGAGCAAAACACCAACGACAACATACGCAGCAGCGCGCAGGGCCTTTTCATGATCATGACGAACGGACTCGGCGCAGCCATTGGCACATACCTCGCCCAGCTGACCGTTAACCATTTTGTTTACGACAATCCAAGTGCCAATCCGATGACCGGCTGGCAGACGTGCTGGTATATTTTTGCCGGATACGCGTTTATCGTCTTGGTGCTCTTCACCTTCATGTTCCGAGAAGACAAAAAGGCGGTCAAATAACCGCCGCAACATTTTCTGCCCAAACGCCTGCACGCTGTCGTCGTGACCTTTCTTTGTCAACGTTGTGATGAACGAACTGGGCCTGAAAGAATGATTTAGAGGTGTCCTGAACTTTTGACCAAATCGCCATAAGTTCAGGACACCTCTAAATGTATTTTGCACATAAGCAGGTGGCCTCCCCGCGGGCCAATGCTGGTTACCTGTGGAGAGAGAACAGAAATTCAAGTCCGCCGCCTTTTCTGTTTCTGACGGAGATGTTTCCGGAATGAAACAAAACGGCATTGCGAACGATGGAGAGGCCGAGCCCCGTTCCACCACAATCACGCGTCCGCCCTTCCGTCACACGGTAAAAGCGTTCAAAAAGACGCGACAGATGTTCATCGGGCACTCCCACACCGGTGTCATAAAAACGGAAATAATAATACTCCTTGTCTTCGTTATAGCATTCAATCCCGATTTCCGTGCCTTCACCGGAATAGCGGATGCTATTTTCCATCAGGTTTCTGAAGATGGAATAAACCAGGGCATAATTTCCGTTGATGGACGTATGCGGTGGGATTTCATCCGTCACCTTCATCTTCGATTCAGAGAACTGCCCCCGCAGTTCCTCCACGATGTCGGCAACCACGCTGTTGATGTCAATTTCTTCTCTCGGCATGGTTTCCGGAGCTTCTTCGGTTTTCGAAATCAAAGCAACGTCACGAATCAGATCCGTCAGACGGACCACCTGCGCGTGGGCACGCTCCAAAAAATAATGCTGTTTCTCGGGCGAGAGCGACCGACAGGAGAGAATCGTCTCAATGTATCCGCGTATGCTGCTAACGGGGGTGCGAAGTTCGTGCGTGATGTTATTGCTCATCTGCTGCTTGAGAAGTTTGTTTTTCTCGCTTCGCGTCACGTCTGTCAACGTCATCTCAAAGCTCCCATCGTTGTAGACCAGCAACTGGACCATGAAGTAATTTCCGCCGGCAGTAATTGTGAAACGAAAAACGGGGGCCTCTTCCATTGCGGCACGCTTGCCGCCGGAAATATCAAGAAACTCGACAGCGGGGGCAAAGGAACGCTCATTCCATAGGACATTCACATCGGGCGTCGGACGCTCGAGGATGGTGTTGACAAACTGCATGAAGCGCGGATTGGCATAAACCTTTTTCCGTTCCGGGGAGAAGATGGCGATGCCTCCCTCAAAATAGTGGAAATGACGCATGAGGCGTTCACGCTCGGCAGCAATCTGCCGGCCGGTGGCTTCCAGCTGCTTATATTTCAACATAATGGAACGGCCAATGTCGCCAAGTTCCGTATGGGGAAATTCAATGTGTGCATAGTCGATCAGACCGCGGTCGGCCGACTGGATGAAATGGCGCAAACTGACCAGGGCACGCCCGAAATGGTCTGAAACACGGATGAGCACCAACATCATCAACGCGAAGACGAGCAGGGCAAACCAAAGGTAGACATTATCGGCCTTCATGAAATTCTGAACGGTCTCGGTATAGGGCAACGCCACGCGCACCACAAAACCGCCATAGCTCTTGGCATAATAGAAATAGGTGACGCCTGTTGAGTGTGACAAACGGACATCACAGCCCTCAGCATGGGCTATGGCCTGATGGACTTCTGGCCGGTTGGAATGATCGTCAAGCTTTTCGCCAAGGCCGGTGTTAGAATCATATTTCACTTTTCCCTCGCGCGAAACGACCGTCAAACGGAGTTCGGCAGGCATCATGCGCATAATGGCAGCCAACTGAACGCTGTCGTTGTCCACGCCTCTACTCTCCAAACTGTTTGCCACAAGATCGGAATAGCTGCGCAACCTTGTTTCGAGAAGTTCCCACCGATAGAGCTTCTCCCGATGATATTGAAAACAAACCAATACAACGGCAAAAACTATGAACAACGCTGCAAAATTCAGCAGCAATTTACTCCTGTAAGACAGTTTTTTAATCAATCCTCTCATATCGTATTTCCTCTATTTTTGCAGTGGCACTTACGTACGTCAAGGAACAAGGCAGTAACCATATCCCTGACGGTTTGTTAGGCAGGAAGCTTCGTCACCCAGTTTCCGACGGATTCGCGCCACATGAACATCAACGGTGCGATCCAGAACATAACTTTCGCCATGCCACACTTCAGAAAGTATCTCTTCACGCGTAAACACGCGCTTGGGATTCTTTGCCAGCAAACTGAAAATGCCAAATTCCTTGGGAGAAAGATGTATGTCTTCACCGCGAACCGTCACCATCTTTCTCTCGAAATCAATTTCAATTGCTCCGATTTCAATCTTTGCCTTAGCCGCCGGCGTTGAGGTGCGGCGCAAAATGGCCTTGATTCGGACCAGCACTTCCTGAAGCGAAAACGGCTTGGAGATATAGTCATCACCACCAGAAGAGAAACCGGTGAGCATGTCGTTTTCCGTGTCGCGGGCCGTCAGGAAAATGATGGGCACGTTGTTTTTCAAGTCCTTCCGGAGTTTTTCGGCCAGTTTGAACCCCGACATGCCGCCCAACATGACGTCAAGCAAAATGAGCGAACAATCGGGAATGAGTTTCTGCAAGGCCTCTTCGGCCGACTCTGCCGTATCGACCTGATATCCTGCATTTTCAAGATTACACTGTAATATTTCGCGCAAGTCGCTTTCGTCGTCAACGACCAATATCTTATATTCCATTTTTCTCCATTTTAATCTATACCTCTTTCTGACGCCACACAAACAATGGGGCGCTCTCAAGAAAAAGTCACTCTTTTTCTGACTGCAATATTACGCATTTCCCCGTAAAGACCATACACTTGGAGGTGTTAAGTTTTTGTGAAGATTAAAGAGAGAGGCTGAAATGTGGAATTTCTGAAGGATACTGATTGTCATGCCGAAACCACCTGAGCGCTCCTTAACCGATTCTTAACAACACTGTCACATCTGCCACACATCACATTCCTAATTTTGCACTCGAAAAAGCAACCCGCAATGGGATTGCTAAGGAAGGAGGCTGAAGTGTCTGAAATGGCCATAATCGGCTTTACGACCATCCCCAAAAAACGAGAGCAACAAATTATTAATTCACAAATCTATATTTTATGGAATGGATGTTTATTGGAATCGTGGTATTCCTTTTCCTGCTGGCTGCATTCGACCTCTATGTCGGCGTCAGCAACGATGCCGTCAATTTTCTGAACTCGGCCATCGGTTCAAAAGCGGCACGATTCAGCCGTCTGGTTGTCATCGCCTCTGTCGGTGTGCTAATCGGATGTATCTTGAGCAACGGAATGATGGACATTGCACGGCACGGCATCTTCTCGCCTCAGTATTTCAGTTTCCACGACGTGATGTATATTTATCTAGCCGTGATGGTAACAGACATTGTGTTGCTTGACATTTTCAATACGTTCGGCATGCCAACCTCAACCACCGTCTCTATGGTGTTTGAACTCCTCGGAGCCTCGTTTGCCTTCGTTATTATCAAAATGACTGGCGATGCCACCGCATTGGGCATGGCCGACTATCTGAACACGTCGAAAGCACTGGAAGTCATCATGGGTATTTTCCTGTCTGTGCCCATCGCATTCGTGTTCGGCGCACTGGTTCAATGGATAACCCGTATTATCTTCTCCTTCAACATCAAGACTAAAATCCGCTGGAAAATAGGTATTTACGGAGGCATTGCTCTGACAGCCATCGTCTATTTCATGCTGTTTAAAGGACTCAAAGACCTTTCGTTCATGAATGCAGACGTCAAGGCATTCCTCAACGAGCACATTCTGACAGTGCTCTGCGCTTGCTTCGTTGTGTTCACCATTCTAATGCAAACACTTCATTTCATGAAAGTCAACGTCCTGCGCGTCATCGTTCTGGTGGGAACTTTCGCACTCTCAACGGCTTTTGCAGGAAACGACCTCGTGAACTTCATCGGTGTGCCCTTGGCAGGGTTCTCCGCTTTTCTTGACTATTCAAGCAACGGAGCCGGCGTTTCGGCCGACAACTTCATGATGTCTTCTCTCGAAGGCTCAGCCTCAACTCCAATCTACTTCCTGATTGCCGCAGGCGCCATCATGGTCTTTGCACTTGCAACATCGAAAAAAGCTCGCCACGTGACGGAAACAGAAGTGGGGCTTTCGAAAAAGGACGAAGGCGACGAAATGTTCGGTTCTTCACGCGCCGCGAGAAGTTTGGTGCGATGGGGCAACTCCGTCGGACATTTCCTGACCAATTATACCCCCGCCCCTATTCGCACATTCATTGACAACCGATTCAGAATTCCACAAGAAGCCAAAGAAAGCGATGCTGCCTACGACCTCTTGCGTGCATCTGTCAACCTCGTGATGGCATCACTGCTCATCGCACTCGGAACTTCACTGAAATTGCCGCTCTCAACAACGTTCGTCACATTCATGGTGGCCATGGGTTCAAGTTTGGCTGATAGGGCCTGGAGCCGAGAGAGTGCCGTGTTCCGCATCACTGGCGTACTCACCGTCATCGGCGGATGGTTCCTGACCGCCGGTGTCGCATTCTCTGCCTGTTTCTTCGTGGCACTGCTGATGAACTATGGCGGTGTGCCAGCCGCAGCCATCATCGTGTGTCTTGGCTTGTACTCCATCATCCACAGCCAGCGCAAATATAGCAAGAAGAAAAAGGAAGAGGAAAAAAACGGCGACGTCCTGTTCAACGAAATCATCACCTGCGCCAAACCACAGGATGTTCCGATGATGCTCAACAAACATCTGGACGTGAGCACTGGAGAAATGCTCTCTCTCTTTGCCAATGCGTTTAAGGAAACAACGGAAGGACTGTTTGTTGAAAACCTCCGGGCGCTGAAACACGCCAGTAAAAATCTGAGCACGAACAAACGCACCCTGAAAAACCTGCGCAGGCGTGAAACCATCTGCCTGAGACACGCTGACCCGCCAACGGCCATCAAGCTGAGCACGACATTCCATTTGGCACACAATTCGATGCGACAGATTCTCTACGGACTGATACGTATCAACGAACCTGCAAAAGAACACGTTGACAATCATTTCACACCGATTGACAGACTGGAAACTGAGCAGTTCTCAAAAATCAGCAAACAGCTGACGAACATCATCATGCAGGCCGCAGAAAACTTCCGCGAACAGCGCATTGAGGACAACGAAACTTTGCGCGAAGAATGCGAAATGATTAGAGGCAAGTTCAACGAACTCCGCGACATTGTTTTGGTGAAAATACAAAGACCTGACATCAATATCACGTCGGAAACGCTGCTCCTGCACATCATCCAAGAATCTGAACAACTGTGCATTGAAATTCGCCAACTGCTGAAACTGACAAAACGCTTCAAAGACTCGCTATAATGGCTTCAAACAAAAAGGCTACATCATGAAACTGATTTTTTTTCTTGCATCATCTGCATGCCTGGCGCTGAGCCTGCAAGCACAAAACACGACAGACTCCACTTCTGTCAAGCCAAATGAAGTGCAAAAAACCGTCACACTGACCATCCCCTCGTGGGCACCACACATCAGCGGCACCATACGCGCCAAAGGAGAATATCAAACTGAAGAAAAGGAGGGGCGATTTGAAGTGCGCAACGCACGCGTCGCCTTCGACGGAAACGTACTGCCCAACGTCATCTATAAAGCGGAAATCGATTTTTCTGACGAAGGGCAAATCAAAATGCTTGATGCTTATGCAGGTATAAAGCCGCTTAAAGCTTTTTCGCTGCGACTGGGCCAGATGCGTGTGCCGTTCAGCATTGATGCCCACCGTTCGCCCCATCAGCAATATTTTGCCAATCGCTCTTTCATTGCCAAACAGGTCGGGAACGTGCGCGATGTCGGACTGACTTTTGGCTACACGTTTGACAAGATTCCTCTCACATTGGAGGCGGGAACTTTCAATGGTTCCGGACTGACCAATCAGAAAGACTATTGGACAAAGACGCTCAACTTTTCGGCAAAGGCACAATATGTCTTGCCTTTCGGCCTGACGTTACAAGGCTCTGTCCAGAAGATTTCGCCAAACGGCGGCGCGGCCTATCTGTATGACGGCGGTGCCACACTGCATTGCGGCAATTGGACGATTGAAGGAGAATACCTGCGTAAACACTACACCAACAACACGTTCTCAGACGTCAACGCCATAGACGCTTTTGTTTGCTATCGTCTCCCGCTTCAACGCGTTTTCGATCACGTTAGTTTTCTGGCACGCTATGACCAGATGGGCAACCACAGCAACGGGCAGCTGAATGCCAACGGCACACTGCAAGTTGACGATGCTGCACGAAAAAGGCTCACAGGTGGTGTCACCTTTAGTTTTTCTCAAAAAATCAACGCTGACATACGACTGAATTACGAAAAATATTTCTACGACGACATAATGCTTGCCAAGCCCTCCGAACGCGACAAAGCCGTTGTTGAACTAATGGTTCACTTCTGACAAGCCAGCCTTTGGGTTAAACAAAAGAAAGCAAGAGGAATGATTTGTGTGGGGTAACGCACATATCATTTCTCTTGCCGCATGTTTACATATCACTTGACAACCAGATATTTGCCATCTCATTTCACATATCCGATGAATTTGCAAATATTCTCCTGAGCACATCCTGACTTGTCACAAGCATATCATGGCTTAACCCGCGCAGTGCCTGTTTCATCGTTTTGTCGGCAACGCGCTGAGCCTTTTGTTTCATAAGCTTTCCCTTCATCGTGAGATGAACCTCATGACAACGACGGTCGCCCTCTCTTTCGTTTCTCTGAACATAGCCATTGCGTTCCATGCTCCTAAGCAACCTCGTCATAGCAGGTTTGTCTTTGCAAGTCGCTTCACAAAGCTGCTGCTGTGAAACACCGTCCTGCTCTGTCAAGTAAAGCAAAACGGTCCATTGCGATGGCGTCAAATCGATGCCCGACTCCATAAAATTCTTCTGCAACTTTTTACTTATGGCTTCCGAAACCTTACCATTCAAAATTGCAAATATCAACCTTAAATCTATATTCAATTCCATATTAAGTAATGTTCAAAAAAAACTTCCGCAGAAAATCTGCGATTAAGAGCATCTGATGAGATCGTTCCATTTAGGGAGTTCATCATCAGAGACGATACGTCTGCTCTTCTCTGATTCGTAGGATTCTTCAATGGGTCTTTTCGTTTCATACGTTCCTTGATTTATTGTAGCGATAATGGAAAGTCCTTCTTCCTGTTTGGCGTAGTTCCTTATCATCATAAAGGTCTTACTGGACAACAATATTTCTTGAAAATGAAGCACGAAACCGTTCGAGTCATCAAGCGTTAAGAACGCATTTCCCAGAAGCCCTTGACTGGTCATCTGCCGTCGGCCGCGAGTAGCGTTACCTGCAGCCGCGAGTAACGCTACCTGCAGCTGGCGGTAGATGACATCTCAGGGTTGGCGGAGATTTTTGATAGGTAAGCCATTACAATTCTTTATTTCAAAAATATGGTTGTCTAGTAAAACTTCTTTTTAACCCCAATCGGTCATTTGGGCTTATTGGGATTTAGACCTATTAGAAGGATGGATTTTGTTTGGCTTTTAAAGAGTAATAGCGAGCTATTGCGAATTAAAAACAAGCAAAAGGCACCTTATAAAAGCGCACGGACTGGTAATCAGTTATAAAGTTACGAATTTTCCTTCAGATTTTAAAATATAGATACTGCGCATTGCCTCAAGACGCATTGTGGGATAAGGGGGATGTTGTAGGCAGAAGTGGGTGTTTCTGCCTCAATTTATCTGATGATTCAGTAATGGGAGGACGTGTACTCGCAAGAAGAACGCTTGAAAGGCTTAGTTGCGGATCTGATGTATTTTTTTTGCAAAAATATACTATTTTTCGAATATACCAGTAACTTCTGCCTTTTTTCTTTGTCGAAAAATATGTGCAGAAAGGTAAATACCTAAGAGTTACTCCATTCGGAATGTTACAGATAGCCTGCCACATTGTACTCGGATAGGGAGAAATTGATGAATTGCATCACCAGCATCTGGCGGTAGATGGAGGGACCGATGCCCGAACTTGATGGCTTGGTGGAGAAGACGGTGAAAGATATGCTGTAAAACGAAAAAGTAAAGAGCCTACCACGCTAACCCTCATTTTTGCGAGTTAGCGTAGTAGGTTCATGAAAGTCGGTATTACTGTAAGAATTCATCATTGCTTACCTTTACACCAAGTGGTCCATAGTCGCCAAGAGCTTTGTGAGCAAGTTGCGTTTCGGGATTTTTCACATGGTCGATAGGTTCGCCATCCTCATTCTTATAATCAGTAGGTGTCATGGTTGCAATGGAGTGTTTCCATTCCTTGTCGGGAAGAATGTTCCTGTACATGATAGCCACAATCTCTCCGATAGGTTTGCCGTCTATGTTTATTTTCTCACTGTCCCAAATGAAGAGATTGACATATTCTCCATTGGCATTCATTTCGTCCACCTTGCCCTGTATGGCTGATAGCCTTGGATTCTTTTTCAAGCAAACCACAAATGTTGCTTTCTTGCCATCGGCATAGCGAGCCTTCGCATCATACACAGACATATATGAACGTGTGTCGCTTGCTGAGCCAATGCAGATAGACCAGTAACGTGTCACAGCGTTTTTGTATTCCTCTGGCTTTGTGGGCACTGGGGCTGGTATGAAGGAGAATGTGAGCACAGAGTCCTCGCGCAAGTGCGTTCTTCCATAAAGGTATGCCGTGGAGCTGTTTGGATAGTACCTGCTGACTGGAGCAAGGAAGAATGGCATCTCCTTGTTTTCGTCGGATTTCTGTGTAAACACCTTCGATGTCACCTTATAGACATTTGATGCAACGTGTTCTGGCACGGAGGTCTCATGCAAGTGCATGTCGAGTGCAGTGATGGCTGGTAGTTCCACTCCTGCGTATTCGTCTTTTGTTTGACTTCCATCAGCAGTAGTGCCCAGATAATGTCTGAGAGCTATAGCTACTTTGTTCACCCCTGTTGCAACTTTCACCACATTCGTTGAACCAAGTTTGTTTATTACGCTTTGTGGCGTTCCATTTGGCACCACATAAATGGTGAAATAGTTCTTTCCCGAAGTGGTCTTGACAAAAGGATTTGTGCTTCCTTCATCTGCCGAGATGTCTTGGTCGTTGATGCCTGCGAAAACGTCTCCTGTCTCATCATTGTATAGTGATATGCTGAAATATCTGCAATGAGGGAATTCTCCTTTCAGACATAAAATCTTACCACTATTTTTGTCTGCCTGATAGGTATATTCCCAATAATTGCAAAACAAGTCTGGGTATGCTCCAAGAACTTCACCATCGCCCTTCAGGGTTGCACCCCATTGCTCTTTAGGTGACGGGGGAGGGAACTTTTTGCCGTTGTTGCCGTCGTCATCGGAACATGCGATGAATGTCATTGCCGTGATACAACTTAGCAATGAGGTCATGATAATTTGCTTGATTTTCATACTTCTTATTTTTTATGTTAATATACTTTTTGTTCTTACTCCGTTTTACTTGATCTCCACTCTGAACGGTCCAGACACCGAGTTGTAGAGTAAGTCACCATTGTCAAAAAACTGTATGATGGCATATGCTCCATTGGTTCGATTGTCCTTGCCCAGGATTGTGCGATGGCGAATGGTTCCAGTGTGCCAGTCGAGTCCGGTTACTTCCCATCCTGTGGCATCGTTCCATCCACTTACGAATACCATTTCTGACGATGTGCTTACAGCAGGAATCATGCTTGGCGAACTGACGTCAGCACGTGTCCACTTAGCCTCCCACTTGTTCTCTTTCGTGTTCCAGCTCACGCATTCAACACCTCTTGGAGTCTCTATGGTGGGACCGATGGCTAACACGCCTATAATCTTGTCGTTTATCTTTTCCGTTGTCTGGCTGATGTTGTTCACCACAAAAGCGTCGTATCCTGCGGTCACTACGGATTGCTCCGACTGTACCCATTCAGTAGAGGTTGGTAATCCGCACGTTATGTCGAACGTTCCTGCCAAACGCATATTGCTGGGATCTAAAGGTTTGGCATCGGCAGGTATGGCGTCACGCCAGAAAGCTACGAGTTTCATTCTCTTTGCTCCGTCTGTTATCACTACGAGTTTGTCCTCGTCGTTGCCAAATCCCATTAGTGTAGGGGTTGATCCTGTACCATATCCGAGTTTGATACATGGTGCCATTGGACCTCCGTCATACTCGGCTTTCCATGCTCCATCGCTCTCGCTGTCAGAGAACTTTCCATCCTTGCATATCAGCTTTTGCATGAGTCCCTTGCCATTAGCCTCCTTGTTGTTGCTTGCCACATATACCCCGCCGTTTTCATCCACTGCTATTGAGTTCGTCAATATCTGGGTGCTTGTCAGTGGGTAGATATCTTCTACAATGGTCAACTCACGGTTGAGTACAACGAGAGCATTCTGTGCCGCCACGAGCAAGTGTCCATCGTATGTCATGGTAGCTCCCACCAGAGTGTAAGAGTTGTTGATATACGGTGTGAGCTTAATCTGATTGTCCAGCTCTATGCCTTCCTTTGGATTATTTGGGTTCTTCAGTTTGTATCTTGCCATGATGTGTCCTGCATTGGTGTATACATAGTTGTCCTTGTCGCACAACACATAGTTTCCATTGGCCATAGACATTTGTGGGGCAGCGCCCAACACTCCGGTTACGGCTGTTGCAAGTTCTAAGTAAGATGAGTAGCTGGATGTCAAGATATTGAGTTGTTCTTGAGTCTTCATTGTTATTCCAGGCAAACCAGCTTCTGCGAGTCTTTCAAAGTTGCCGTTGGATACGTCTATGATAGACACTCTGTCGCTGCTCATTCCCCACATGTATTTGGGCGAAGTGGATGCGAGCGTCATGAGGTTCACAGGACCGCTGCTTGTTGCCTTGCATTTCGTCAGGTCGGCATAGAACGTTCCGTCCTTCACTTTGGCTGTGAAAGCATCGGTCTGCGCCGAATTGAAATGGGTGATGCTGTATTCCTCTTGTGCCAGCCAAGGGTTTGCCTTTGGCCTAGATAGTTCAGCTAAAGGTATGTTGGGATTTCCGTTTCCCCCATTGATGCCATCGTCAGTGCAAGCAGTAAACATCGCCGCTCCTATTGCGAGGATGAATAATGATAGATACGATTTTCTCATAATTATTTGTTGGTTTAAAATGAATACCCGTTTTGTAACAAAAATTCCGAACCTACCAAAAGGAGGAAGAACAACAATATATAGATATAGAATTGTTCCTGCTTGACGAAATCTGCGAAACTGAATTTCTTTTTCCAATGATTTCCAAGATAGAGACGGTAGTCGTTTATCATCACAAGGATGAGCACTATGATAAGCACAGTCACGATCACTACAACAATCATGATGATATTTCCATCTGAAATTGAAATGGGTGGTTCTGTTCCTGTCATTTTCATTGCCTGCTATGTTATTGATTCGAGTGCAAAAATAGTTTTTTCTATTCTGAAGGTGATAGTAGCTTTTCTACGGTAGTTGTAGCTTTTCCACAAAAAAAGTAGTAGCTTTCCTATGAAGGCTACTACTTTTCAAATGCTATCTAACACGAAATTGCCAATATACACATTCAGATGGAGACAAACTGTTTGCGCCATTGGTTAGGTGACATGCCCGTTTTTTGTTTGAATATACGATAAATCCATGTGTGGGATGAGAAACCGCACTCTGTGGAAATAGCGTCAATGCTATATTCAGGGTTGGCCTTCATCATGCGAACTGCCTCATTAAAACGAATGTCGCTAAGCCAGGTTCTAAAATTGGTGTATTCTGACTGATTGAAGTATTCTGTCAATTCGTATTTCTTGTATCCCAACTTGGTAGCTAACGAATAGATGTTAACTTCATAGTCCTTATAAAATCCCTCTTCACACCATTTCTTGAGGGCTAATTCTATTTCTATCTTTCTATTAGCTGTCAAGATATTTGTGTCATGAGTGTTCTTGTCGTCTATTATGTCCTCTGCTTCCGTGACTTTTGCTTCTGCGTCATTTTCCTCAGGAATGACTCCTTTGGGGGTGATGTAATAGCCCATAGCAATGAAAGTGTGAACGAAAAAGATGACAGAGAGTAACATCAAGGGACCTATTATATATAATAATGACTATAACTGATTTTACTTTACACTTTTCTTGTTGTTTTACTAAATTACTTCA